>KanNP_Total_noBrdU_T14TCDRAFT_1000001_pt1 | contig 94117 bp, 73 predicted proteins | sample KannatnBrdUF14TC_FD_10625 | JGI IMG/M metagenome (IMG submission 10625)
AGATGAGTACGAAGTTGAAATAAGAAAGGTGAAGTAAATGAATCGGCGTAACTTTCTCAAATCGTTTAGTGCTGCTGTTGTAGGAACAGTTGCAGCAATTAAACTACCTCTAGCAACACCATTAGCTGAAAGAGTAGCAGAGGTTAGGAGACATACACTTAAAGCTATAGAATTTGTTGAGATACATATTGATAGATTCACAACTATGAGAATAACCAAGTTACAATATCTAATGAGAGAAAAATCTTTCAAAGATAAAGGTTATGAACTCAACGGAAATCAATTAACCTACACTCCTAAATGGGGTTGGGATGATGAGGAATGGGATTCAATATGAATAGGAGAAACTTTTTAAAAGGATTTTTAGCTACAGCAGCGGTTGTTACTCTTGCTCCATTAGCACCGATTGTAGAATTGCCTGTCCAGAATGCAACCTTTGAAGCGTTGATTGCAACAACCTTAAAAAACTATAGACGAGTAATTGCAGATAATATTACTATGAAATCTTGTGTATGGATGAAGTTTAAAGAATTAGGTTGGATTGGTGGTGGACAGGATATAGTTGAACCGATCGTATACTTAAATAACTTAAATGGCTAAAAGTCTTACAAGTAACTATAAAGCATCTTCAACTGCTATCATTCCTGCTCTTGAAATGAAAGAGTCAGGAAGTGGTCAATTTGATAATGATCTTTGGATGTCAAGATTACATCAAACCTTGCAGTGGAGACAGAACTACTGGAATGGTGATAGGAACTGGAATAGAGCCTATGATATGTTCCGTGGTAAGCACTGGCGTGATAATCAAGAAGAAAATCCTTCTAGCGATCAGTTACGAGAGAGGATAACTGTCAACGTTACTCAATCTAGTGTGCTTGATATTGTTCCGTTCTTAATGACATCTCATCCCCTATTTCAAGGTAAGGCTAGAAAGATAACTAAAACTAATTCAGTCAAGCTACAAATGGAAGCTCTTAACTATGAGTATCAGCAGAGAGAGATGAACTCACAAGTTAAGAAGTCTGTCTATGATGCTGCCATATGTGGACACGGCGTAGCTAAAGTAGGCTATACCTTTGAGCTTGATGAGGGGATTAAGAAAGCAGATGGAAAGACAACTAACTACGAAGATTATATTAAGGAAGATACGCCATTTGTTAAGCGGATTAGTCCTTTCTTTTTTCTCATTGATCCAATGGCACCCGAAGCTAACTTGGAAACTGCGAGATGGTGTGCAGAGATTTTTCTCAAAACTGAGAGGGATATAATTGCTAACAACAGGTATAGTGCATCAGTAAGAAATAAAATCAAGAGTAAATATTATCCATTACTTTATAAGAACTCTCAACTAGGAGTACACTCGGATGATCCAATCTTAAATAATTTAAGTAAGGATTCAGATGATCCTGCTCTACCAGAATCTAAACTTGTCCTTCTATTTGAAGTTTGGGATTGGAAATATAAGAAACTTAGAACATTTGCAGATGGTTGTCCAGAACCACTCCTAGAGAAAGACTGGCCATATGACTACATTAATAAGTTTCCCTTCGTTAAATTTGATTATATTACTATACCAGATGAACTCTATGGAGTCGGCATACCATTCCAGATTGAAGATCAACAGTTTGAGCTTAATCGTAATCGTACCTACGCTTTTGAACACAGGCGTAGATTCTCAGCAAGAAAGTATGAAATCCTTAAAGGAGTAGATGAAACAGAACTAACCAAGTTTGCCAATGGTGAAGATGGTGCGATGGTCAGGGTTCAGCAAATTGGATCAATCAAACCCATTGAAGATGCACCTATGCCAACAGATACGCAAATCGTTGAAGCAATGATTATGCGTGATATTCAATCTGCAACAGGCAAAGACGCATTATTTAGTGGTCAAACATTGGGAGATAGAACAACATCAGGAGAGGTTCAAACAAGAGCATCCATCTTTAGACTTAAGCTTGAGGATAGGATTGATACAGTTGACAAGTTTGTATTAAAGGTTGGTGATCTAGTATTACAGCATATCAAAGGTAATTTTAAGAAAGATAGAATCATCAGACTATTTGGTAATGAAGGAGAGTATTGGGAAACTCTTACGCCTGATATGATCAAGGATGAAGTGGATATATTTATGGATACTATATCCGCTCCTAAAGTTGATCCTTTAGTTGAAAGACAGCAGGCAATGAACATTTGGCAAATCACAGTAGCGCAAGCGCTGCCTCTAATTCAAGCTGGTATTCTTCAGATAGATTTAAATAAATTATTTGGATGGCTTATGGAGAAGATGGGTATCACTGATGCTGCTAGATTCTTTCTACCTGCTCAGACTCCTACTGCTCCAATACTTGAGAATCCTGCTCCACCTGATCTCAATAAACAGCAGCAAGGGAGTGTACTTCCATTCCCACAAGGAGTACAACAGAACCAACAACCACAAGACTTTACAGCAATGCTGCAAGGTATCAATGGTTCTGGTTTCGCTAATCAATCTGGTTTACAGATAGGACAATGATATGATCTACGCTTCGCTCCGAACATTTCTTTCAAACAGAGGTTTTCAGAAATGATTACTAAAGGCAAAGGTGGTTATACAGTTAAGTCTCATACTACAGGACGTAAGTTTGGAACTTACAAGTCAAAGAAAGCAGCAGTCAAGAGACTCAAGCAAATTAAATATTTTAAAAAGGTTAAAGGTTAATATATGAAAACACCTTATCTTCATACAGATGATTATGAAAAATATGTTTTAGATTTTATGGCATCAGATAAATTTGATCCTGATAATCCTAGAATAACCTATCAAGGAGTTGATGTAGAACAACATCCTTCATTAGAGAAGGGCAGCATTCATCTTATGGATAGAAGTGGTAAGTTTGAATCTGTGCCTATTGAGGTTAAATAATTTAATATGCCTTTATATGATTTTCAATGTATAGAGTGTGAAAAGGTAGAGGAAAAGCTTTTTCCTAAAGCTATTGACTTTATGTTATATCAGAAATACTTAGAAGAGTATATAGAAGAATTAGATGTAATACCTGGATATACTGTAATACACACTGATTTATATCTTCATTATTGTGAGTGTGGTCAACCACAACAAGTATATACTCCTTTGCCTAGTATGCAACCTGATAGTATGTGGGCAGGAACAGATACAAGGATGGGTTATTTCACATCCAAGAGCAAATATGAACGAACATTAAAAGATAGAAATATTGTAACTGTTGATAAAAAAGAACTTGACAAGATTAATAAGAACGTGTATAATGTCAAGCAAGATAAGATAAAGAAGCAAATAAATAATTTAAATAGCTTCGTAGAAAAAGAATTAGCGAGCGTAGAGATTTCTCCTGACGGTAATACCGTAAAGGAAAAAAATAAATATGCTCGTAAACGGCAATAATATAACGACACCGGAAAATACTTCTAGTGATACGCAAACAGTTCTAAAGCCTAATCCTAATCCGTTTGCTAACCCAGGTGTGCCTGCTGGTTTCTTGGATCAAGATCCTAACTCTCTTACCTTCTTGTTTGATCCCGATACAGGAGAGCATAAGATTGCTAAGAAGCAGGAGACACCGCCAGTTACTCCACCTTCTGATACACCACAGAATCAAGAACCAGCTAAGTCTGATCCTAATGAGGAAAGATTTCTTAGACTTGAACAAAGTATTGTTACCATCGGTTCTTTTCTTGAAGGTCTAAAGAATGGTGGTTTAAGTAATTTAAATCCACAGAATCCACCAACTCCAACACAGACTCCTGAAGAGTTTGATTATACAGGAGTTGATATTTCTGATCCGAATAATATACGTGATATAATCCGTAATGAATTTAAAACACTTGTTGCAAGCGAACTCAAGCCATTAATAGGTAAGCAGCAGGAGCTAGGCGTAAGAGCTAGCTTCAATGAAGCTGCCACTAAGTTTGGTGATGAATTTCTAAAAGATGGCGTACCTGTCATCGAACTCCTAATCAAAAATGGAGTAGTGAAAAGTGATCCGAATATGGACTTTGTTAATATCTTCCTGACACTCAAGCAGGCAGGTATGATTAAGCCCAGTTCCGCTAACACGGATAGCACTATTCAACCGTCCAATGGGTCAACTAGACAGCCACAGACGGCACAAGAGTTAGTACAGCGTGCTAATGCACTCTCTACTGAAACTCCTGGCGCACAGCGGACAATTATGAGTAACGGCAACCCTAAGAAGGGAACGAAGGCATATACGGTCAACGATGCTGTTGATGATGCTTTCAATGAACTTTTTGGTGGTCGTTAAATAATTTAAGTTGAATAGTATAAGGAGAACTTTTTATGTCCAATCCTAACTTTGACACGCTAGTTGCGACTACGCTTAAGAACTATCGTGCAAATCTTGCTGATAATATTACGGCTCACCAAGTGCTGTGGTATCAGTTGAAGGAAAGAGGCTTCGTTAGAGAAGACGAAGGTGGAACTTCAATTGTTGAACCATTGCTTGTTGGTCGTAATACTACTGTCAAATCCTACGCTGGATATGACATCATTGACACCGCGCCTCAGACTGGAATCACCGCTGCTGAATACAACTGGAAACAGGTTGCTGGTTCAGTTTCGATTTCTGGTGAAGAGGAATTTAAGAATGGTGGATCAAAAACCAAAGTCATCTCACTTCTTCAATCAAAGATCACACAGCTTGAGCTTTCAATGATGATGGAAATCAACCGTCAGTTGCAGGCTGACGGTACAGGTAATGGTGGTAAAGACATTACTGGTCTTGATCTTGCTGTTGAAGATGGAACAGTTTGGTCAACTTATGGTGGTATTGACTCCAACGCTTTCCCCTACTGGCGTAATCAATGGGTTGATTATAACGCCGTATATGGATTGCTTGATCTTGGTGCTGGTATTACCACTTCTTTAAAGAATTTAATTCGTGCTATGGAACGAATTTATAATTCTTGTATGCGTGGTAAGATTAGACCTACCGTTATTCTTACCGATCAGCTTATGTATGAGGCATATGAGCAGAGTTTGCAACTAACATCTTCTAATTATCGTGTAATGATAGATCAGAAGATGGCTGATGCTGGCTTTATGAATCTCCTTTTCAAAGAAACTCCTGTTGTCTTTGATGAAGATATGCCTAATGCTTCTCTTGTTACTAACTCAGATGACCATCAAATGAAGTTCCTTAATGCCGACTTTATGAAATTTGTTGTCGGACGTGGAAAGAACTTTGTGGTTACTGATATGCAACGTCCAGAGAATCAAGATGCTAAGGTTAGTCAGATTATCCTTTATGGTAATTTGACAATCAACAATCGTGCGCGTCAAGGTGCGATTACTAATATTGATACACAAAATACATAAGGATAACATTTAAGTTATTTAAAGGAGATTTAAAAATGTCACAAAAACTACTTGGAGTTGATATTTTTAGAGTTGATACTGTGCAGCAACACGAACTTGGAATGCAAGCCAAAGATATTCGTGGAGGTGAAGGATTCTTTAGCTTTAAAGAATTTATTGATGGTACTACTCAATTTCGTAGATTTGATCCTGCTGGTGAGTATAGATATGTCAAAGGTGGTACAGGTGGTGCAACAGAAGGTGTTGCTGTTACTGCTGAAACAGGTGCTACTGATACCATAATGCCATATCAAGTTATTAATATGACAGCAGAAGGAGTTATTGAAGGTGTTCCTGTTGTTACTATTCCCGCTAATAGCTTTGGCTGGATTCAGATTAATGGTAAACACTATAACCTCAATGTTCTTGATGCTGTTGCTGATGATGTTCTACTTGAGCCAGGAGCAGGGCCGTCTTTGATTGCTGCTACACTAGACATTGGTTACTTTGGAGCTTCATTAGGTGGAGTATCAATCAGAAAGATTTGTGATGCTAGCTCTCTTGGTGGTGCTGCCAATAGGGGAGTTGGATCAATCAGACCATAAGGAGTATATATGGATTTTGAAAAAGTTACTACTGAAGATGGTAAGGAAATCTTAGAATGTAAGCCACGTTTTGATTCGACGATGGTTGTTCGTAAACCTGTTCCAACTCCTACTGTTCCAGTAGTTAAGGAACCTAAACCAGAAGTTGATCTTATTGCTCCTGAAGCAGTCAATAAGAAAGACTTTGAGTCAAAGACCAAGAAGTAAGAAATTAGGGTTATACGTTAAGGTTTTTATTAGTTGTCTCCTGTTTGCCGCTTTAGCGTATAACCCTAATACTTAATTTATTTAAGAGGAATTATGCCAATTGATATTGAAAACTTTATTAACGAAGATTTGTTGAACGCTTCGGTATCCAATGCACCAAAAGAACCTGAGAAGGTTTTGAGTTTTAATAGATCGGTTCAATTAACTGATTCGATTGAAAAAACTCCTACTCCCAAAAAGAAAAGATTTATTATTCGTTCTTGGATCATAGATAAGTTTACAACGAAACGTAAGAGAGTTGAACTTACTCCTTCAGTTTGTGATGTCTGTGCTTTTGATATTGCTGCTGAGAAACACGGAAATTGGGATGGAGTACCTGAAGCTAGAAAAGCTGATGTTTTGCAAGCTGTTATTGAGCATAAGCGTGAAATGCATCCTATTAGAGAAGATTTGATTGTTGATGAAGATGATATGCCTCAACAATGGCTTGGCGATAAATCAACTATACTCTAAATTATTTAAACTAATGACCATAGAAGACTTCGCATTACTAATGATTCGTGAGCAAGACGAATCATCTTTAGACTCAGGCTATCTTGCAGTTGTTAAAGGATGGACTGAAGATGCTATTGATGAATTGCTTCTTGCTCACGATTGGCGTGAATTACGAAGAACTAAATCATTTACAACTGACACAGTAAACTCTATCTATACCATAGATCAAGGCGTAAGAGAGATTCGTGCTATGAGGTTCAAAGTTACAAATGAACCTATTGATTATCTTGATGGTGAGATGTTGTATAGTGTAGCAGAGGATTTAGAACAAGTACGTAAACCTAGATTTTGGTTTTGGGAATCTTCTATATTTCAATCAAGTGATACGCAACTAAAGATTCAGTTTGATAGTATTCCTGATGTTGCATATGTGATTGAGTATTTAGCTATTGTTGATCCTCTTAGCTTGACATCAACTAATATAAATGTTCCTGTACAGAGACAGATGTTTGCTGCTCTTAAGCATAGAGTAAGGGCATTTATTTATGAACAGGATGGTAATGATGCACAAGCACAGAGTTATATCCAACAGTTCTATGGTGTGATTAATAGATTACTTGAGAAAGATAATTCAAAATCTGCTAACAATTTAAGATTACAAGCTAGAGATATTTCTCATACTAGAGATAAAAGACTAGCACATCTTGATCCTAATCATTTTAGTTAATTTAAATGCCACAGGAAATAGTACCAAGAAATCAAGATATAACACAAACCTCTTGGCAGGATGGTATCATTACGTCTTTACCACCTGAAGAACTACCACCAACAGCAGCACAAGATTTAGTAAATGTTGAATTAGATATTGATGGTAATCTGACTACTAGAACAGGTGCATTAGCTTTTATTCAACCATCAACTACTAGCAGAATAACATCAATATTTAGAGCGCAGTATTCAAACGGTACTGTGCTAATATTATTTACTGCTGGAACTAAATTATTTAAATGCAACGAAGATGGATCATCAATCACAGATATTACAGGAGCATTAACTTTACCTAGTAATACTTTCTGGCAATGGGCAATGTTTGGTGATTTAGCTATAGGAGTTAATAAAGCAACATCAGGCGATAACCCAGTTAAAGTTAATAATGCAGGAACAGCAGCAGCATTAGGCGGATCACCACCTAAAGCTAAATATGTTAGAGTTTGGAATAGTAGGTTATGGTTAAGTGGAACAGGATCAAGTGCTAATACTCTAACAGCATCAGTTGTTAACTCACCTGAGAACTGGACAATAGATACTACTGACACAAGTGCTATAAGCTTGCCTGTTGATCCTAATGATGGAGATTTTATAACTGGATTAGAGGTATTCCGAGGATCTTTATTTGTATTTAAACGTAGAAAGATTAATGTAGTTTCACCTATCGGTAGCCCTGCTACAATACCAGGAAACTTAAGAGTTGATGTATTTACAAAAAACTTAGGTTGTATTTCTGCATATTCAATTCAACCTGTCTTAGATGATGTTGTATTCTTAGCAGAGGCAGGAGTTTGTAGCTTAAGTCAGTCAGAATATGGAGAATTGAAATCTGCTATTCTTTCACAGAATATAGCAGAACTAAGTATTTTAAAAAAGACAAGTGCTTTGATAGAAGAGATACCAGCAGTTGTATTAGATGATATGAATCAGTATTGGATTTCCATACCATCTACCGTATCTCCTAGAGGAATTAATGAGACATATGTACTAGATTATCAAAGGATTAAAGAAGGTCTTATTAGATGGGTTAGGTTTAATGGTTTGATTTGTGGCACAGCTTTTGGTGAAAAACTAGATGGAAACTATAAAACCTATCTGATAGGAGCATATACCGTAGCATCTGTAAATACTAAGATTTATAAATATACTCCTACTGATCCAGCTAAAACTTTTGCTGATGATAATACTGCGTATGTTAAGTTAATTAAAACCAAATCTTATGTTGGAAGTAGTTCATTAATTAGACACTTATGGCTAAGATTTGGTATGTCATTAAATCTTATCTCAGAAATTCTAACACTTGTTGTAAACTATTTTTATAACAATAATGTTAATGTGGATGGTGGTTATGGATTTAACTTTGTGTTTACTGGCGCTGCTCCACCTTTGTATGGTACTGCAATTTATGGAACTGCTCATTATGGATCAGCAGCGGATTTCTTTAGAGAAGAGATTATATGGGAACGTTTTCAAAAGAATGAGAATGGAAGAAAAGCAAGGATAGTCTCATTTGAAATATCTTCATCTCAAAAGAATGAAGGATTTGTATTTAAATTTTTACAGATGGAATATGCCAAGTTAACCCGTAAGAAGGCAAGGACAATATAAGATGGCTTTAGCAAGACTACACGGATCAGATATAGCTAATGGTCAAATAGTAGATGCTGATGATTTAAACGAAGAGTTTAATCAGCTTGTAAATATTTTAAATGGCACATCTAATGATAAAGATGCCATTATAAAATTATCTAGTGCTACATTGGCAGCACTATTACTGAATCAACAGAATAGTTCTGGCCCTGTACAGATATGGCAATTGAATGGTACAGACAAAATAAAGATTAATAATCTGGCACAGCTTGAATCTTTGCTATCTACTGGCACTGCTCCATTAGTTGTAGCATCTACAACGAAAGTAAATAATTTAAATGCTGATCTTTTAGATGGATTAGATTCTGCTGCTTTTGCTCAATTAGCTTCAGCTAAAGTATCTTTTGCTATAGAGTTTACTATAACTGATCCAGCTACTTGTAATCTAGGATCAAGGGAGTTTGGATCTTTCATTGTTCCTAATGGTGGTACATATACTTTTACTAAAGCTAAGGTAATGTTTAGGACTGGTTCACATACATCAGGAGCAAGTTTACAATTTAAAGTAGATCAAGTTGGCGTTGGTGACAGGGCTACTCTAAATCTTAATGACACTAATAATACTGTCGGCGCTATATACGCGGACGATTTCGCTGATTTCACTCAGCCAGAAAACGCTATCTTTAGCTGTTATCTTAACACAAGAAGTGGAACTATAACTGAGAAAGATGTTACAGTTAGCTTAGAAGGATATAGGACGATATTCTAAATGGCGTTAATTACATTACAAGCTACGGTTAATCAAACACCTGATCCTAACTTTGGTACAGATTCAACAGTTACTACGCCCAGTAATACAGGTTATGCAACATCACAAGTACAGGATCTAGGAGTAGGAGCGCAGCAAAATAAATCTTGTAGATGGTCTGGTTATTCTAATGTAACAGCACGTAAAACAAAAGTAACTGTAAAATTTGATTGGCAGATTGTCAATGGTGGTGGTAGCACAGATATTAGTTTAGGTGGAACAGCTAATGCTGATGCTTCATTTAATGTTCAACTATCTACAGATGGTGGATCAACATTTGCTTCTACTATGCTAACTAGAAGTGGTAACATAAGTGGAAATAATACATTTGATCTAACTGATTCAGGATCAGTAAGTTTTGATGTTTCTCCTATTCCATCCGATCTTTCACAGATTCAGATTCGGAGTAGAATGCACGCTAATGCCACTACTACTGGTAATGGTAGCGCACAGGCAACCGTTAATGCTAACGTATCTAATATTAAAGTTGAGGTTATTACAAATACAGCTGCTATTATCGTAGCTAATTAAGAAATTAAGTTATTTAAATGCAGAACACTTCATCATTTGTACAGTTTAAAGATTTACCTAACTTTCAATCAATGTTTGGTAATATTGGTAATAGTTGGAATAATCCACTACCTAACGATCTTTATATTAAAGGCGTACCAAAGAACATATTTAAGAAATATCTTGAGGCTGATAAAGTAGGAAACGTAGGTGCTGGTACAGATGATCTACAGACATTTACATTACCTGCAAAATCGTGGCGTGATGGAGATAGGTTAACTATTGCATATGCCGGAATATTTGCTGTAAATGATAATGATAAGAGAATACAAATCCTAGCTGATGGACAGACTGTAGAAGATTTTGGTGCATTTGATTTTGATTCTGGTGAGTGGGTTGTCTATCAACATTACATCAGAGAAAGTGCTACCACACTTAGAGTAGACTATATGGGAATGTATGGTGAACCTTTAGTAATTGATGAAGCAGTTATCGCAGGAACGCCTGATATTATATTTTTACCTAGAACTAGACTGATAACTGTATCTAATTTAGATAGTAATAACATTATCTTAAAGGTAACAGGCACAGCAACAGCAAATAATGATATTGTTCAATCTATGAGTTGGATTGATTTAACAAGATTTTAAGGAGTACGATGGCACTAAACACGTTTCAAAAAGCTGTTAGTGATTTAGCCCATAGTTTAGGTTTAAAAGGTGAAGCTGAGAAACAAGTATATAATACGCCTCAATATCAAGACCTAATCAAAAGATTATATGGTGATATTGCTTTGCCTGCTGGTATAACCGATGCTATGGTTACTAATAGAAGTGCAGGCAGTTTATCATATACTGATCCTGAAGGTTATGTACATCAGTTGATGAGGAATCTAAATGGTCTTGATCCTAGACTTGGTTCTGTATCAGAGTTTAGCACTAATCGTCCTGCTGTACTTCCTGCATCTGGTCAAGAGAAGTCAGCAGTTAATGACTTGTTGCCACAGCTAGTTAATTTATTTAAGAATCCTTTAGGTCTTTCACAACTTGATCCACAAACACAAGCTCTACTTGCTGTGATGAAGCAAGCAGAGGATCAAGCATTACAGGAACAGTTTGATAGAGAGTCAGCAACATCAGTTGCAACATTAGTAGATCAAGGAGTTGGTTCAAGTTCTATTGCTGGTAATATAATGAGTCAACTTCTTAAAGGTCAAGGTATTGTAAAGAGTCAAGCACAAGGACAACAGGCAAGTAGACAGCTTGGATTACAACAATTCTTGACACAAGGACAGCAAACACAGAATCAAGATATGCAATCCTTTGTGCTTAATTTACTTAATCAAGCTTTGAATAGAGATGTATCAGGAGCGCAGATTGGCGTACAAGAGAAACAGATAGGTAATCAAAACGAACAGTTCTATCAAACACTGCAAGAACAGATACGTCAGTTCAATGAACAGCAAAGAGCAGCAGAAAGACAATCATTGTTTAATAACATCTTTAAAGGAATAGCTGCTGGTACATCAATAGCAGGTGGATTAGCGGGCGGTGGTGGATTTAGTTCACTGTTTAATCGTGGTGGTGGCGTAACAGCAACAGGTTCACTACCAACAATAACATTTTAGGAGTTAATATGCCAATTCAAATACCTAATTTAAATAGTTTATTTACTCCTGGTGGAGCATCTCCTATTGGTCAACCATCACAAGGTGATCCTTATGCTGCGCTACAGTCTATTATTGAAGGTTTGAATAATCAACCTGTTGTGCAAACTCCACCACCAGGAGCATTGCAAACTATTTTAGATAGCTTAGCACAAGGAGCAGCAGTATTAGCTTCTCCTGATCCTGGCGCTGTATTATCAGGACAGATAAAGCAAAGAAAAGAAGAACGATTAATGAGAGAGCAAGCATTACAGCGTAGGCAGGATTTAGTTAATCAAGCTAAATTACAGCTAGGTTTCCAGCAAGCTACAGATTTATCAAGGGAACAAGCTGATTTTAGAAAAGAACAAAGAGCTAACGTACAAGAGTTTGCTAAAGAAGCTAGACAGGTTAATTTATTTAAGAAGCAGAAAGATATTGAAGCTGAATCTGCTAAATCTATGGCTCAATGGAATGAAGAGTTTGAAGCTAAAAATGAGCCAGCTAGATTACGCAGGTTGCAGAACAAGGCAGTTATTGATCTACTTCCTGATAAGTTTAAACAAGCTGCAATATGGGAAGCAGATGTTAGAGCATTGATGCCTGATGCTGATCCTAATATCATTCAAAGTATTATAGATAAGAAATCAGGTATCAATCCTGAACCGATTAATACTAAGGAGCAAGAGTTTATTATTAAAGTAAATGAAGCTCATTTTAAAGAAGCTAGTGAAGTACGTGAACTAAACAAAAAGAAAATACAAGCAGATATTAGTGAATCTCAAATGAGAGGTAAGGCCGCATTGATAGGTGCTAATGCTGCTTTGATAAGTGCTAGGAATACAGCAGCTAACAACACTATGGCAAATTGGGCAACCAAACAGAAGCTAGATATAATGGAGACTCAATTCTATAAGACACCTAGCGGTAGTGTTGTATCCATTGATGAGGTTAACAAGCTTCCATTGATAGAGAAGTTTCAAGCTATTGCATTGAATGCACAGGAGAATACAGCAGAACAACAGAGAAGGATACAACAAATTAATAAAGCTGTTGGTCAATCACAGCAACAGACTAATGATATTAATAAACAGCTACAACTAGCTAGTGGTCAACAGTTTAGTGATGCTGAAGTTATGCAATCATTAGAATATGCTAGACAGAATGGTAAGACACCTGAACAAACAAAGCTTATTCTTAAAGCTAGTGGTGCAACAGATGAACAGATCAATAGACTAATGGGAACTAAGCCTGTTGATAATGTCCCATCTAGTGTGAAAACTTTAGGTGGATCATCTGTACCTATTCCTAACTTTGGTAGTCCTTCTATTCCTGCTGCTGCAAGTGGTATAATAGAAATACCAGGTAATATGTTAATGCTTCTACAGAATATGTTTAAGAGAAATACTCCTGAAGAGAATTTGAAAGCATTGGAAGAACAGAGAAAACGTGGTAGTTTTAAATAAACTAAATGGCTGATAGACCAAAATTTCAAATCATTGATCCTACTGCCACTCCTGCTGATAGACAGTTCAAGATTGTTGATCCAACTGTTGAGCAAGGTGGCATAGGTGATTCTATAGGTAAAGCTATTACATCCATTCCAGGAGCGCAAGCAGTTATATCTACTTTATCTCCTGTCTTAGATGTATTAGCTAGACCTTCTTATGGTTCAGCCAGATTTGCTGATTCTTTGGCTGATAGCTCGAAGTCTGTACTAGATGCTTTATCAGATGCAATCACAGAAACATTCGCAATTGATCCAAGTCAAAGACTTAAATTATCCTATTCAGATGTCATACGTAGAAGACTACCAGATTTCGCTAGAGACAATCCAAAAGCTACACAGATACTTGGATTTATTGGAGATGTTGCACTTGATCCCACAACCTATCTTGGAGCAGGACTTATTAAAGATGGGATACAAGTTGGATCAAGAGTAGTTACTAATACAACTAAGAAAGTATTAGAGCAGGGATTAGAATCAGCATCTAAGAAAGTATTTCTTGGCCCTAAAGGTACACTTGAACTAATTGAGAAGCTACCATCAGCTATTACAAAAGCAAATGAGGCTGAAGAATTTCTAAAGAACACAACTAGGTTTAAGAATCCACAGAAGGTTAAAGAAGCTACCATAGCTTTAGGTGAGAAGTATAACATTGAAAAGGAGTTAGCCAATTCAGGATACTTTGATGCAGTTAGAACTAAGCAAGATGAGATAGAAGCATTTTTAAATAAATTAAGTGGAGATAAGTCTAACGCCATTACTGCTGAAACAATAGCTAAGAAAGAAACTCTTGCTGATCTAAAGAGGATTGGAGATTCAAGATTACCTGATGAATTATTTACATCTGAGGTTAGACAAAGACTTGATCAACGTATCATAGAACTTACACAGATTAGACCAGAACTGGCTAATCAATTGTTTGAGCCTAAGTCTTTATATCTTAAAGCTGGTCTACCCTTTGGTAAACAGAAAGATGTGATACGTATTATGGGTATTGAACCATTATCAAATAGAATCAAAGCAATAAGTTCTTACATTGAATCATCTGGTAGGATTGGTAGTGCTGTAGTTGGTACAGCTAAGACAGTTACTAAGACTATTGGAGAAACATTTAATAGAGATTATGGCTTACCACAAGAATACATTCAATTTAGAAATGAGTTAGAGAATCACTTAGGTTATCTTTCTGATTCAATGATACGTACTATACGTAAATTATTTAAAGACGTAGATGCAACAGGAAGAGAACGTATTGGTTCAACAATGCATTGGATTGATGATCAGACTAGATTACTTGAAGCTTCTAAAGGATCAAGACTAACTGATAATGAAGCAGCTAAAGTAACTCAGGATGGAATGCAGAGATTTAAGCTAGATGATAAATCCATTGCTATTCTCAGTCAACTACAGCAAGATTATAAAGAGGCTGGATTACTTGAGATGCGTGCTGGATTACTCAAGAATAATCTTATGAACTACTCACCAAGAGGATATGAGATTATTGAGAATCCAGAAGATATGAGTTTGATTACCAGAGGTAAGTATGGATCAGCAATTCCTCAGCCATATTTAGCTTCTAGTAAGCAGAGAAAGTTCTTAACTAAGGAAGAAGCAGAAGCAGCAGGATTAGTTCCTGAGTTAGATGCAGCTATATTGTATGCACATAGAATGCTCTCAAGTAAAAGAGCATTGTCAATTAAACAATTTAAAGACTCAGTTACAGAACTATTCGGTGCATATGAACCAAGATCAACTACTGCACACACAGGTATTCTACCAACAGCGGTATTAGAGACTAACATACCTAAGCGTATAGTTGATGATATGAAAATGATTGGTGAAGCAGTTTACCCATCAGGATTAAACGATACATTGAAAGGTTGGATTAGAGGATTTGATAAACTTCAATCTTGGTTTAAGAGAAGTGCAACTACATTTAGACCATCATTTGCAGCTAAGCAGTTAGTATCTAACACTATACAATCTGCATTAGTATCAGGAGCTAAAGCATTTAAAGCACTTGATCCTAGAGTAGCTGCTGATGCAGCAATACTTATTGGTAGAGCAGGTAAACCATTAGAAAATATTCCTAGCTTTTTAACTAATTTTATTTCTAAGTATTTCACAGGTAATCAAGGACTGGATGCAATACTTGCTAACAGAATGGTTGCATCCAAGATCATAGGAGAGAGTGCATTAACAGATTACGCTAAAGATTTTAAACTTAGAACAGCATTAGGAGAAGAGTTTAGTGGTACAGAGCTAGTACAGCTAGCTAGAGAACACGGGATCATAAGAGGATTTGATACAACAGGAGAAGCATTCTCACAGAAGTTAACAAGAGAAATAACTAAGGATGAGAACTCATATAAGAATGTAGTTGGAGAGTTAGGTAAGGTTTGGAATCACGCAGCTATGGTTGAAGACTATGGTAGGATGATGTTATTTCTCAATGGTATGAGAATGGGGCATAATGCTGATGGTGCATCCAAGCTAGTGAACAAAGCTTTGTTTGATTATCAAAGAGGATTGTCAAGCATTGAAAAGAATATCATACGTAGAGTAGTTCCATTCTATTCCTTTCAAAGATTTGCTATTCCATTTGTTTTAAAGAATACCTTGAGTAGACCAGGAAACTTTGGAACAATGGAAAAGATGATGAAGACTTTTGAGAAGTTACTTATCTCAGGTGAAGACCTTAATCCAGCAGAGGCTAACATCTTCAATGAGAAAGGTAATAATTATTTACTTGAACAACCAAGATTGCTTAGTGGCTTTGATGGGACAGGTAAAGCAACTATCAACATCTTAAATAATTTAACTCCATTCGATGTAGTCAATATGTTCACCTATGATGATCAAGGTAATGTTGACTATAGGAGAACAGCAGAGAGAACTATACTTGGTGCATTAACACCATTCATCAAAGTTCCTCTTAGTGCAGCTATAGATAAAGATTTCTTTACTGGTAAAACCATAGAGCAAGCATCACAGTTAGGAGACTTACACGGTAGTATAGGAAAGATAATCCCACAGTTTGCTAAAGACCTTATGTCTTGGGAAGATAGGACAAACTTAGTTACTGGTAAGACTACAACGTTTGTTAATCCTTTCATCTCATATTATATGATGCAATTCATTCCTGCATTGAGAGATGTCGTTAACCCATTGAAAGATGTACATTCAGAAGGTTATCTTATGGGGCCACTAACTGCATCAATGAGAATATTGGGAGAGGAAATCTCACCTATCAAACAGAAAGATATTGATCTTAAAGAGATGGGACAATATTCTATGATCAGGAAAGATAAACAGATTAGAGAAGCTGAGCAAGCAGCAGGAGCATCAAAGATACAAGGTAGTGAAGCAAACTTTGAGAAAGCTTTAAACGATCTACAGAACTATATTAGATTGTTATCTGAAAACTCTAAGGCTAGACAAGCTTTACAAGTTAGAGGATTAGGTATTGGACAACAAGTACCAGAAGAAGTACCACCTAGCCCACAAGGTGAACAAACATTTAAATAAGGAATTAAATTAATTAAAATATCTTCAAGTAATTAAGGAATGAAATTTTAATTAATTTAATTCCGTAACTTAACTTTTCCCTCATCAGAAAGTAATGGACAAATTGGGAATTATAATTACTATCATTGGTGGTATTCTCAGCTTAATTGTAACATTAATAGGTTGCACTTGGGTTGTAAGTAATAGGTTTGCAAAGATAGAAGGAGAGATGGTAGGATTTAGAGAAGTCATGTCAGCACAGAATAGAAGACTTGAAAGAGTTGAAGGTAAACTTGATGTGACTATGACTGACAAGTATAGGGCAGGTGGATAATAAATGGCTGAGGATTAATTCCTTCCAGTCACTATGGCTGAGTAGGGAGATTAATATATTTCGTATTTAGTAACAACTTCTTTTGGCTGTGGAGTAACGATTCTACCTTTAATAATGATAGCTTCGTTACTCCAATTCATACTAGACCAATTAGGAATCTTTGCACAATAAGCTACATTGCATTCCATATGCTCCATAACATCTTTCAATAATTCCTCTTCATCAGAGTATTCATTAATATATACTCCACCATCATCATTGCTTTGAATCACAAAATACTTTTCCATATTACTCCTTATCAAATACTATTGGAACTCCTTGAAAGGTTAGTGGTTCTGAATCGTTATAATGATCCCTCTTAACAAACTCAACTTCATAGTATTCGTAGTGAATCTGCTTAAGAAATTGATCTATAAAAGTTTCTCTGACATTATCATTAACATCATACTTAAGATTCAATGTCTCGTATCTCTTAGCAAATTCAGTTAGAAATTCTTTCTCAGTCATCCTTAACTCCTCTCAGTGGCGGATTATAGCTAACATATAAATGCCTATCTCCGCTTATCCTAGTTATATCTATACCGTTACATTGACAAGCAAATAGAAACTCAGCAATAGTATCTAAGTCAAATCCATCAGGATTTCCACCAGCTTTCTTGATGGATTCTTTTGCTTCATTCTTAAGCCTTTCAATCTCATTAATCCATTTAGTCATACATCCTTCTTTTCTCCCTTCGTTAAATAACTTAAAATAGCATTCAATGTCTCTTCATTCTTAACTATGATTTCATTCATATTCTGTAGGAAATGTGTAAGCCTACTAACTTGATCGTTCGTAAAACTCATTTGTGATCTAGCTGCAAACATCTCACCAATAGCTTTACTCATAGCTTCTGTAGCTTCTTCAACTTTCCTATGCAATTCAACATAAGATGTAACCTGCTTACCTTGTAAATTTTCAATCCTACCACCTAGTTTAGATTTCTCAAATCTATCATCATCTTTATAGCATCTAACGCCAAGCACTTGCATTGTTGCAATGTCAAACTCTTTAGCTTTCTTGTATATGGTTGTTTCAGCACAATTGTATTTAGTTTTCAATGCTTCAATAGTCCAGAATACACCATCACTCATTCTAAAGTAATCTGTATTCTCTTTAAACTCAACTTCAACTGTTCCATTATTTTTCATATTACTTTTCTCCTCTGCTTTCTTTCAAAGTTACTTCGATTAAATTCTTAACAGCATCATCAAACATTTTATTTGATGGTATACTTTCTTGCCAATTATCTAAAGCAATCTGTAATGTTTCTTTATCATACTCATATTGTTTACCATCATCGCTATAATCAGCACTACCACAACTAATCATATGAACATCCACACAAATAGCAGGCAATGTTCTATGCACATTAGGATGATCTTCATAGAAATTACCTTGTCTTTCTCTAGCTTCTCTAGGCATTCTCTTTCTTCCTTTCTTTGTAAAGTTTCTCCACGGTTGCATATTAATTTATTTAATTACCTTATAGTTATTAACTAGCTTGCATATAATGTCCCAATACCAATGAGTATTATTTACATACATTTCATCAAGTACAAAAACATATAGTTTACTACTAGGATTTGAATCCATACAAACTTTAATATATGTTTGTTGTAGAATATCATTAAATCCAAAGTTAGGTGGAGTATCGCTATCGCTAAACTTCGATAGTGGTTCAAACTTCATAATAGGTATACACCATTTCCTAGCATTATCAGGAACAGATAACCATTCTCCATCTTTAACACCACCTATAAACAAATATCCTTCATTCATTTTATTTCATATCTCCTATTAGGCATAAGCCAATCAGAGAACGTATAACGATAAGGCTTATCAATATTCATATGTCTTTCCGCTATACGTTCTCTTATCTTTTTTATTACTGGCTTATGCCAATCTAAAAAGCAACAGTACCATCTGGCTTATAAACTGTTGCTCCAACTTGATAATAACCACCACCTAAATCTTTCTTATTAGTAAAGACTGTTTCCTGTGGTGGTGCAGCAGGATAAACATTCTGTGGTGGAAAGTTCTGTGGTATCTGCTGTACGTGCTGTTGCATTGTAGGAACAGCAGTAGGAACATTAATAGGTGGTGCCTGACTAAGCTGTTCTCTTTGAGCAATTAGATTAGCTACTTGTGGTGTAGGTGGTGGAACTGGCATAGCACCAGGATTACCATACTGCATAGGAATGCTAGCTGTAATATCACCAGCAATGGTGTGTCCAATACTAGACAACAACTCAGAAGCAGCACGCTTAAGTAAATTAACTGTATCCTGATATGGCTTAAAACTATTGCATCCAATCTCCACAAGATCAAATGGAGTTTGATCAGGAGTAAGATTCAATGGAGAAGACACACGATCAAAGTTAGGAACATCGTATCTCCTACTAAAATCATTTCCACCTGTAGCATTCCAACTATGATCATATCCTTTCTCAACATCAAGAGTAAAGATACCTTGTTTCCTATCCTGTTGCAAAGCATTGATGATGTGGTTCTGATGTTTCTTACTTATACCCCACACATAGATTTTATTATCCCCACTAAAGCCATTGAATCTCCAAACCACATTCCATATAAACTGTTGCTTCATAAAGTATGCATTACGAATATTCTTATCAACACCCCTAGCTTCCATTGCTTGGAATGCTTTGCACACAGGGCAACCATTAGCCTCATACAACTCTTTGTCCTGTGGAGCAAGCTTGTTATTAGCAACAAGCCAAGACAAAAGAGATTTAGTTCTCTTGTCTTCCACGGATTCAAACGATCTTAAATTATTTAACAAGAACTCCCAACACATAGCAAACTGACTCTTAAGTTGTCCTCTCTCATCTGGCAATCTAAAGCTATGTTGCCCAACTTCCAAGAAAGGCAATCCTTCTAACCTATTACCAACAGGCACAATACGAAGTCTGTGCATACCAGCAGGAAATTTAGCAAAGATAGTTCGTTCAAACTTCTTATCATTAACGTTACTTGTTGACTGCTGCTTAGCTGCCATCTCATCAATCTTATTCCAATTAATATTCTCTGTTCCGTACATCTTATTTAATCTCCTTGTAGTTCATTAATGTAATTGATTTAGTTGAATGGTTTATTTCAATTGAAAGTATTTCATATGGATCATCAAATCTCTCATCAAAAGATTTCATATCTAATTTATAATTTTCAATCAAATCTGTAAGATATTCATTAGCAAGTTGTTCATTGATTTTAATAAGTAATTCTCCAAATGTCATAGTTAATTCACCAATTTTGATTTAAGTTCCTCTAGTTCTACAGTGTCTTTATCCAGTTCTTTGATGTCAAAAGTATCAGATTGGTTGTATCTATTCATAACGATAGTACAATAATCTTTAGCTGATCCTTTAAACTCAAAGGCAAGATCAACACAATGCTTTATCCTATTGATGCTAGCACCATTAGTTGCAAGAAATCCAAGATAGTGTTTAAGGGCAAAGTATATAATTGCACCATCTTTAGTTTCAAGATAATAATCATCAGCATCTATTTCTTCATTAAATTCTAAATCAAGTATCTCATCTAGTTCTTTCTTCATTTATTTAATATCTCCTACAAAAAATGTAAAGTAAATCCATAGTGATATAATTGTTGCAAGTACCCCAATAATTAACATCACCTTACCTGTACCGTTCCAATGTGGGGTTGGATCATTCATATAGGTGTGTTTTACATATAACTCCTTCCTATTTCACCAGTACAAAAGCAATATAAATAATAGCCAATATTGTTGCAATGATAAAACAAATTGAAAACCAATCTAAGCCTTTATTCCTGTTAGCCATTGTATAATCCTTTCATAATAAAAGTTAATGCTTCTAAAAAATTAGAAACATCTTGGGTTGTTTTAAATTGAACAAGAAATCTATTTTTACTATAATCTCTTTCGTGTGCTTCTTTAATAGTCTGATTATATGACCATCTAGCAAACTCAACATCAATACCTTCATCCTGATCTTCGATGGTAATCTCTGTATCATCTGACATCTTTAATTCAATCTTCATTTTCCTCTTCCTTTCTTTCTAGTCCATTTACAGTTATCTTTACAGTAATCTTTGTTATGATCTTTTCTACCTATAGAAGTTCCGTATGGTTTCTCTCCCATATCCTCTATAAATAATTTAAATGAATGCCATCTTTCACATACCTTAATACCCCTACCACCCCATCTAGGATAATTCTTTCTATGTTCTTGATAGCATCTACGCATCATATCGTACCAAGTATCATATGTTCTTCTATGCATATTATTTAGCTTAAAAGTATTCTTTTATTATCGTGATCTATAATCACTTCTTCAACCAATTCTATTAGAACAGTTTGAAATTCTTTACCATACCAATAAACATCATAATCTTCTACGTCAGCTTGTATTAATATTTGTCCTAGTTCACTAGCTTTCATTATGACCACCTTTCACTAACCTTAGTATCAAATACTAAAGGTACATTAAAGTTAACTCCAAATACATTCTTAATATATTGGAGTGTATCTCTTTCCATTATCTGTTTTACATCTCTTTGGATGCTATCAGTATCAATAAGGTTGCCTTGCTTATTAAGTAATTTAATTTCTGATGTTGCGCTATCGTGTACTTGCATTATGATATATCCTTCTATCTCAGGATGTGAATCAAAATAGTTATCAAGAATAATAAGACCGATAAGACATATCCAACTAGCGAAAGACTGAACAGGAAAGTTTGTAGCTTGTGCTAATGCGTGTGCTGCTTCTTTAGTCCTTGCAAAACTAGCTTCAGGCAACCTTCTCCTTTGGCCAAGAGGCATACTAACGAACTTATATGCGGCAGCTTGTATCTTTTGGCTTTCAATCCAGGATGCAATATTCTTGTACCTGCTAAGCCACTGTTTAATAAGTGATTGGCAGTATTCAAGTTCTTGCTGAATACCAAGCTCAATGCGAAGGAGTCTCTGTAAACGCTTAGCCTGTACCCCATACAATATTCCAAAATTGACACGCTTAATTGCAACTCTATCATTCTTGATCTTTGCATCTATATCCTTTCCTGCCTGTATCTCATCATAAGGCATGCCTGTTAGATCACTCATAACAGCGGAGTGTATATCTAAGTTATTTAAGAATGCTTCTATCATCACAGGTTCTTGAGATAAGAATGCTGCTACTCTTAACTCTAGTTGTGAGAAATCCCCATCTAATAATATGTAACCATCGGTAGCTTTAATCATTCCTCTGACTTCTTTAAGTCTTGGCATCTGTTGCATATCAGAGGACAGCCTACCTGTAACAGTACCACCAAATCCTTCTTCATTCCTAAACTTACCTAACGAATAGTTAGTATGTCTTCTTCCATCATACTCTACCCATTTCGGTATGGGTTCGTAGTAGGTTGTGATGAGTTTGACTTTCTTTTTATAGCTAAGTATCTTGTCAAGAAATTCATTCTGTTGCTTGGTGGCAGCTTGGTCAACAAGATAACCAATCGCTTCTGCATCGGTGGAAGGTCTACCACTCTCCGTAAACTTGGTAGCGGTAAATCCCAGTGTGTTATAAAGTATTGGTGAAAGTTGTTGACTAGAATCGGGGTTGAAAGATACCTTAGCCAACTCAGCCATAGAATAACGAAGTGATACCAACTCTTTAAATAATTTATCTTTTGTTTTATTTGCCCATTCAACATCTATGTATACCCCTCTTGTTTCCATCTTACTAAGTATGGGTAGTACCATACTAGCAGTTGTCATTAGTTCTGTGTATCCACCTTCTTTAAGCTTAGGTACGTAGTAATCATACAATCTTCTTGATGCATCAGCATCCCTACACTGGTACAGTAGTATATCATCCTTAGACATCCTACCTAAATCATTTCTATTAACCTTCTTCTTATATCCTTTAAGATCAGGAAACATCTCAGTTAAATAATCTAAACTGTTTGATTCTATATTCTCATCTATCAAGTATTGTGCAAACATAGTATCAAACAACATACACTTGATGGTAATGCCTAGCTTAACAGCTATCCAATTAGCATCATACTTTATATTATGACCTACAAGTATTGCATTCTTATCTTGAAGAAGATCAACGAACTTAGCATAGCTATAACCAAATGATGTTACTGTACCGTACCTACTAACACTAGACTCAGGCTTAAGAAGGTACAAGGAATATGCACAACCAGCTTTAGGAGAATGACCAACAGATATGATCTTTGCATTACGGTTATATGGATTCAATCCCTCTGTTTCTATATCCATACCATAAGCATTCCACGAAGGATTAGATTCATATTCTATATAGTTATGATATGTATCCGGCCATTCCTCTAATGGTTGGAATATCTCTAACACTTGTTGATTAAGACTTATGTTTTTCTTCCGCATATACAGATTGTCTTTTTTTCTTACATAATTTACAAATACATCTTCCTTCCATATAAAGAAAATGTTTTAACATCTCTAAAAGAATTTGTAACTGTTGATTTAAATTATTTACTTTCTTCTTCATAATGCATATTATCTATGAATGCTTTAATATTTTTTACATCTTCTTCTGTTACATAAGTTCCGTACACAACATATTGATTTAACGCAGAGTGTAGAAAATATTGATCTACTTCTATATTTAATTCTCCACATATTTCAAATAGTGTTGAGAATATCATTGAGATTTTAATTAACTCAAATGTTTTCTTATCTATCATAATCTTCGTTTTTAATTAAATTATTTACTTTCTTCTTCATACCTATCCTAGATCAGCGCAGTTATAACAAACATTATGTTCTTTACCAACTATCTCAGTATCGCATATAGCACAATGATAATTAATCTCTACTCCAATATCATACAATACTTTAGGTGTCTGTTCTAACTCCAACCATTTACGGATGGCAGCATAGAAATTATCAGCATCAGGTATTCTATTGTGTTTCTCACACAGATCATATACCATCCTAACAATACCTTGTACTTGTTGTGGTGTATTACGTTGTTCTGATGTCATCTTCATTCTCCTTATGTCTTACACAGCAATCAAATAGTTTCTGCTTCTGCTTCTGTTCTTCAATTAATTTATTTAAGCTCTCAAGAAATTCTATATCTGCTTTTGTTTGTGGTGGAACACAACCAAGCATCAAGTCTCTTATGTGATCCATTATCTGTGCAACATTAAATGTCTTGCTCCTTGTTATCATAATCTCTCTCCTTGATCCTTAAGATTTCAATAGCAATATAACCTACTGCCTGTGCTTTCTCATTAGGTTTCATTGATACAACTTTATTAGTAATTCGATTAGCGTAGTAGATAGCTTTCTGATCTAACCACTCTTTAAATAATTTATCTTCAGGATTTCTATCTGAAGCAACATAGTTCTTGATCGTATCAACCACAAGCAAACTAATCTTGTTCTTATACACTTCACCAATCTTAGGCATTATCTTTTAATCTCCTCTTTCAAATTTGGATGTTGTTTATATAGACACTCCCAAAACAAATGATCTAGTTCTTTAATATGTTTATAGCTAGTATACATATAGAAGTTATAGCATTCATCATTAGGACACTTAGTATAGTATACCATACTCCAACAATTTGCACACTGCCATCCTTTCTTAACTCCATATTGAGGAAGATCAGAAACAGATGACATATAACCTTTAAGCTCTATGTATTTCCATTCAGTAGGATCAATAGGTTTATTCTTCTCCATCTTTCCACTCCTTTATTTGTCTAGCTATCTTGTAATATATGTTCTTAATCCTATGTGGCTTGAGTGCATACCTCTTTCCCAACTGTATATGATCTATACTCTGATGTTTAAACTGACAGTAGATCATAAGATTTCTTATTGCATACTTGGCACCAACCTTCTTACTATATTGAGCAAGTATTGCTCTTTGTTTATTGGTGTTTGTTTTTATATAACCGAATTTGATTGATGATATGTTATTAACTCTAGTACCCATTCTAATTCTACTCATCCTATCATACTCCTATAAATAATTGTTCTAACATTTTTATTAGTTTCATTGCGTGATGTCTCCAACCATCATCTATTATTTCAATACGGCAAAGTTTTCCTTTTTCTATTCCTAATAGGAAGAAAGATTTTTGTTTTACATAACCTATTATATCTATATGTGTGTTATCAGTAGTTATGGTTTTGTTATCATATGATATTTTCAGAGATTCCTCTAGACATAAAACACTAAAATCCTTGTAGGGCAGTTGATTAAATAATGTTACCGTAAATGCTTTATCATCTACTCTAATTGCTTTAATAGTAAGATTAAGTGTGTTAACAGTTAATCGCTTTTTCTCTATTTCTTTCCAGTTCATCCTAATATACCTCTCAGTTCTGGTTTAAGTTGTTCCTTAATTCTTTGATGTGCGTATTCAGTATTCAAATAAATATTCACATCTTCTTCTGGCCCTCTAGTATTCTTAAGACATTTCATTTCCATAACATCAGGCATAATCTTTGACAGTAACCAACCAGATGCAATGATGTACTCTATATCTCCTGTCTCTTTGAATACAGCCTTACCACTCTTATCATACATACTACGTGGAATGGATGAGTAGAGTATAACTATCTTTCCATTATCTCTAGCCAAGTTACTAAACTGTCTACAGTTATACTTGATCCCTGCTCTCTCATCATCACCTGTGTATGGCATACGTTGTACATAATCAGCTATGATAATCTCAAAGTTCTTAGCAGCAACAAGAATCTGTTCTATAGTCCAATCATTCTCAATTCGTATTGACTTACTTAATTTATTTAAGTATTCAGCAGTTTCAGTTTCAACAATAGAATGATCCTTCTCTATATCAGACCAACTATGCTTTGATCTTCTACTCGCGATTCTCGCGTAGTTCTGTTCCTTAGTCAACTCATAATCTAAACACAAGACTCTGTTACCTTGTGCCTCAAAGGTATCAATCAAGTATGTCTTAAGTGTACTCTTACCTACTCCTGGCATACCAGCTATTGCGTGTAAACCTGTAGCAAATCCACCATTAGTAACACTATCAAAAGAAGGTATCCCACTAGGAACATAACGTACTGTACGTGCATTCCTGAGAAAAACATCACTAACATAACTACTGTCAAAAATATGAAACCGTTTAATTGATTGCTCAAGCCAATCAATAAAGCCACTACTATCAAAACAATATGCAGAATTAATGTCAATCTTTCCTTCGTCTTCATTTCTAAATCTCTCCGGTATCTCTAAGATAATAGGGATACTATCAAACTCTCTAAGGAGTTTAGCGGCTTGTCTAGATCCTTCGTATCCAGCGTAGTCCCTATCAAACAAAATAAAAACACTCTTTCCACGTAGATTATATAAATCTTTTTTTGTAACACTCGCTCCCAATGTTGCTGCAATACTTCTATATCCGATTTGATATAAGGTAGCATAATCTGTGAAACCTTCACAGAGAATAACACTGTCACTTGATCTGGTATTCGACTTAAGGAAGCCTCTATTCTTTCCTTCACGATTTCTATGTTTGGTATCCTCTGTTGCTCCGATGATTCTTCTTGTAAATGATTTTCCTTTCTCATATTCAACTACCAAATGTCCATAGTCAGGATCAGTTATATCATTAACATAACGTCCACCTAACTCTTCAATTGTTTCAGGTTTTAACTTCTTAGAGATTAAGAAGTCAGCGTATTGTTGAGCTTGTACTTTCAATGGCTTCTTCTTTACTGGCGTGTTGTCTTCGATTAAATTATTTAACCAGTCTGTTGTATCTTCTTCTACATAATCTCCATTGTATTCTATCTTTAGATTCTCAGCTAGAATATTAAATGGTCTAGCTTTGCATCCAGCATAGCAGTTAAACATTTGATCTTTAAAGTGCAAGCCTGCTGATGCGTGTTCATCAGGATGGAAAGGACAGGGAATAGACACCCATTCCCTGTCATATCCAGATAAATGTACATTAAACCGACTTGCTATCGCTTGTGATAGGGAGAGATTCATTGTATACACCATCTAACAGTTTGGCAACATCTAGTTCTTGGTTTATATGATCAACTTCATCAAATGCTCTAGCTAAGAACACTATAACTTCTCCGAAGTTATCCATAATCCACGTCTTTAGTCCTTCTGTTCTATGTGTCTGTGTTACAATGAATCCATTCTCAGCCTTACTAATTGTAACAGTCATATTACTTTCTCCTTGTATCTTTGTCTATCTTATTAATCCTTGCACCTATTGCTATTGCTAGCACAGAGAATATAACACACGCTATTGCAAAATATAAAAGACAAGTAGTCATTTAACTTTCCTCTCATTTTGATATGATTCAATTAAATTAATTATATGATCCATTTGATATGATCCAATATCTCTTCTAAATCTTTCCATCAACATCTCTGTCTGAACATTAAAACATACATCCATCTTTGCGACATATTGAGCTATCACTAATAATGAATCAGCTATAATTTCTATGTTCTTTTCTCTAGTACGCTTAACGCTATTATCCATTTATATCTCCTTTATATCTATCTTCTAAGAGAAGACTTTGCTGCTCCAAATAAAACAACACAAGCTAATACAATTCCTATTATAATTCCTATTATGAAATACAACAATTATTTCTCCTTCCATTTTCTAATTAACTTAAAGATAGGATCAAACAGTTTCAACCAACTGGTAATGGGAATACATAGTCCTTGTTCAGTTGGTTCAAACCATTCTCTCTGTCCATCATTCTTATAATCAAACCTTCTTATATCTAAATGCAATCCTGTGATCTTATTAACTTGGATGCGAACATACCACGTATGGTTGCCAATGAGAATAGGGAGACTGCTATCCACAGTCTCCCATAGTTGTCTATTCCTTTTGTTTAACTTGTTAGGCGATTGCCTATTAGGTGGTGGTAGATCAGCTAATGCACAGTAACTTTCCCAATCAAGAACTAAAGGCTTGAAGGATGGTATGCTGTCTTGCATAACGCTCAATCGTTTTCGCAAGACCTCTCGCTGTTGAGGATTCAGTTTCCTTATACGCCTGCACACGAAAGGGATCAGTTAATTTATTTAACTTTGCACCTCTTTCAAGATCAGCATACGCATTATTAACTTGTGCTTCAGGTGATGTCTCAATAATCCTATTGAGACTACGCTTGATTTCTAACTGTTCGATTTTAGTCCAGTCAGTTTGTTGGTAGGATTCTTCAAGATATTCATTTTTCCTCTTGACATTTGAATCAAGAGAGTCTATAATATCATTCAATAGATCAGCCATTCAATACTCCTTGTGAGGTAAAAGCAATGTTAGTTACAGACAAAGCGTAGGTACTGATAATACCTACGCTTTATATTCTTTACGGCTATTGAGTGGATTTCTAGTCAAGGCTATGGTTGTTGCTATCTCTTGATTCTCTAGTTGCATATTCTTTCTAACTAATGCATTGATTACTTTATCCATCTCATCATTAGCTTTGAGTAGACTTGCAACAGTAGTCTCAAGCCAAGCAACATACTCAACCTTAGTCATTATCTCCTTATTGTTAGTTGGTTCATTCATAGTATCTCCTTCGATACCGTATAGTATACCATAAATTAATTAAGATGTCAAGTGTTTTAAATTATCAACCTTATCTTGTAACTCCTTTGCTAAGCCATATATCTTAGTTTTTGATTCGTCATACTTGATATCTTCTGTTCTGAATTGTTCGTATGATTCGACATAAATAGTATCAACAAGAACACCTATTTTATCAAGTAAGGTCTGAATCTTTTCCCATTCTTTTCTACTCAAAATATATTTCATATCTAAACATCCAGTTCAATTGGTTGAATATGTATCTTATCATCATTACCAAACCTTGCAGTAACCGTACTCATTAGACCAGAAGAAACAATAGCTTCAAACCAGTAATGAGGATAGCCATCACAGGCTTTCTTAACTTTATTGCAATTATCATTCCATTCTTGATCTGTCCTACTACTACGCATTAACTGTATTACTTCTTCTCTTGTCATAAATTATTTAAACTCCTTTAAAGTTTTGGTATATCCCATATTGAATCATCAAATGGTTGGATCAACCATAAGACAGATGTTTTCTCATACTCATTATCATTGACGTATTCGTTGTTGTGATCAATGATTGTTCTACCTACCATTGGTCTATTAGTTTCAGGATAGTTACTAACGAATCTTCTTCTAGCTTCTGTCACACTGTATACGTGAGTACGTACCATATGTTCAAGGTATGCAGCTAACTCTAACCTTTCAAACTCTAGTATCCAATGAGCAGGTATGTGTCTACGTTCAGCGTAAGCGATCTGGTAATGTTCAAACTCAGGCATAGGGCAACCATCCTTTCTGTTCTTAAGTTATTTAACACTCTTCATCTTTGTTATCTAAATCAAAATCCCACTCACCACTATCATAGTTATCCCATCCACAACTATTACATCTCTTGGGATCACCATCTTCGTCAACCAACTCTTCAGGATCAACATCTTCTTCACAGTTTGGACATAGCATATTAAATCTCCTTATATAAATTGATGAATGATATAACCATATAGCAAAGTAAAGGCAGGACTAACAAACGTGTTAGCAAAACCTTCACCAATAGTTTCCCAAAATGTTTTCTCTTTCTTTACACAGTCAGGTTTAGTCTGATCTGTAATTAGTTTAATTGTTATAGCCAGTCCTATTGCAATGGCTTTACCTAATAGAGGTAGATGAAATGTTGGTACAATAAACCAGCCCCACATAATACTTAGAACATATCCATACCAGATTGGCCCTAGTATTAGTCCACCTAGTACAACAAGTGTACCGACTATGCCTTTACCTACTTGACTATCTCCATCATATGCCATAAATTATTTAAACTCCTTTATTAGATGTATAATTATTCATTAAGGTTGCCTACAAAAGTAAAGGGACTATAAGATGTCTGTTCCACCCCTGTAACAGATTGATCCTATAGTCCCTCATTAGCCAGTAGGATAATCTACTGACATCTAACCTAACTACTAGGATTTAGAAAAGGTAAAACAATCCTAGTAGGTAGGCAATCTTAAATAACTTACGCAATTAAGTTATTTAAAATTTTATTCTTTAGTTGAAGCTATTTTAAATAACTTAATTACTTAACCGAACAACTGCTTAAGACTTTCCCTTGACTGTTCAGGAGTAACCTCAACAACCTCTTCCTTAGTCTTCTTAGACTTCTTCTCACTCTTAACCTTTGGTTCTTTAACCTTCTTAGGCTTAGGCTGATGGACAGGTTTAACCAACCAATCCAAATGACCAGCACCTTGCTGTCTAGCCTGAGCCAAGCTAAGATCACCAATGAAGAAACTAATCAACACGGCAAAGGGATGTGGTGTTTGTTCACTAGCAATAACTGACTTCCAATCCTTCTTATTGAACGTATCAACAGTGGTCGGTCTACCTTCACGTGCAGCTTTGGTATGCTTAGCTTTGATCTTCTCTCCACCTGCAAGCCTAACATCCTCTTCCAAAGATTCAAGATGTGCTTTAACTTCCTTCTCATCATAGATGGCAGTAAGACCAGTAGCTTTAGGCGCAGGCTTGCCAACTGATTTCTTAAGAGACAAAGCAGCAGTCTCACTAAGCTTACCCTTCTTGATGTATTCGTGTACGATCTTAGGCATATCACCAAGACTAAGAATGTAGCTAACCTGTGCGCCAGTAATGCCACACATCCTAGCAATCTCTTCTTGGTTCCAACCAGCGGCCATTGATTTACGAATAGCTTGTGCTGATTCAACAGCAGTATTCTCAGATCGTGCGAAGTTAGCTGACAACTCAAGCGCAACGTTCAACTTATCTTCATCGGTGTGCTGAATAACAGGTACTTCCTCAAGACCAAGATTGAGAGCAGCTTTAACTCTCTGCCTACCATCAACAACAACATCCTTATCAAGCTCATCAACGTGAACAATAAACAAGGGCGTATGGACAAAGCCAACCTGTTTAATAGATTCAACCAATGAGGTATCCAATCCACGATCAGCACGCTTATCGTAATACTTAGATAGGATAGCTGAGTATTGAGGATACTGTTTCAAGTGTGCTTCAGTCACAACAAGCAACTGTTGCGGGTTACGTGTTTCAAGTGTATGATTCGATCCTTCTTGCGTCATATTTCTCCTTAAATTATTTAAACATCAAAGATGCTTCTAAGTTTCCAGCTTGTACCATCATATACAAACTGTATATTCCTTATGCTTCGTGGTTGTTTAATCACTATAACCTTTGTAAATTTATCAGGCATAGCAGCTAGCTTAACAACGTTATCTTCTTTAAACAAAGTCTCTAAGCTAGCATCGCGTGTAAGACTATGTTTACATTGTATCATATAAAATTTTAGATCAGATGAATTTGTTTTACCAGTTAATCTTAGTTGATCTATAATACTCAACTCTTCCCATACTAGAAGATCAGCAACGCCGTGACTACCAGCACTACGCATACCATCATATCCAATCTTTCTTAATTTATTTAAGATTGATCTTTCAAAGTCAGCGCCTTGTTTTGCTTTACTTCTAGCCATAAGCGTAAGCGTCCTTATAGGTTATGCATTCCAATCTTCCCAAACTTCCTTACCCATTGGTGCATCTACCAATCCATCGTAGTCAAGTCTACCACCATAGTATCCATTGCTATCATTACGAAATACAATCAAACCATATCCACCTTCAGTATGAATCTTATATCCGTAAGCTATAGTAGATTCATCTTGCTGTTGATCTTCTGGTACTTCAGGCATAGTGATTTCTTCAATGTCCTTAACTACCCAAGTTACCATTTGATGAATGTTACTAATCTCATAGAAGTATGAATGAGAACAGCAATCACCAGACACAGAGAAACTATGTACTCCTTTATCTGTGGTGATATACAGTCTATAATCATCTTGGATATTAATTTGTTTGATCCTCTCACCATTCAAAGTATCATTATGCGTATGCCAATTATTAAAATCTTTGCCCATATAATCCTCTTAATTTATTTAAAGCTGGAATTTAATATCCTCTCGCCAACAACTACCATCACCTACTTCATTACCGAATGGACACCATAAACATTCATAATCTTTAGATGAGGTATGATCTCTTTCAGGTTGCCTATCACCTATCATTATTCTTTTATAAATATCTTCAAGCTTAGCCATTCTACTAACTATATATGGTACATCTCTATCAATTCTAAATGGGATCATAAACTTAGATGACTCCCTATGCTTAACACATAGGTACCATCTTTCAAGTTCCCATACTACCATATACCCTTGTACCTGTCCATACCATTCATCATTAATTTCACCTGTATCTTGAATCTTTTTCCACATTGCTTGTTTAACTGCTTTGCATTCCAATCCTTCTACACCAAATGGTGTAATCAATAATGCATCAACGTGTGCAGTTATATAGAAACCAGAGGGATGATTATACCTACCTTCAATTCCATTCTCTGCGATCTGTACTCTATATCCTTCAGGTAATCCACGATTTATATTATTTAATACCGCCGCTTCGTGTATGTGTCCATCATTAAGGAAATTAAAACCACTCAATCCATTGCGCTTACCAGTAGTCATAATGTTGAATGTCTTCCTTCCACATCCACCAAAATCACTACTCATATGGAAATGATTTCTCTTATGTAATTCAGGTTGCGCATTACACTCACTACAAGGGTGTCCTGATGTAGCTTTGATAACATTCCCTACTTCGTGTGCCTCATACAATAGACCTGGAATATTATCATCTAGCTGAGGTCTAATATCTACTTTCATTTATTTAATTTCCTTTGCATTAGTTACTAGCCCATAGGGAGATTTACCTTGAACTATTAAAAACCATTGTCTTGTATCTTCACGATATATTAAATCTATTTTTTCTAAATTGTATGGATGTACTAACTGATCTGCTATGGTTAATAGGGTTGGAGATACAAACTTATGAAAGTTTTCCTGTAGAATTTCATCTATTATTTTTTCCATTTATTTAATCCTTCTAGTTCTTGGTTTAAGTGTACATTAATTGCTTCTGTAATTTCTTTAGATTGATATTGTGTATCACCAAACAAACGACATACAGCTATTCCCAACTTTGGTTTGGCATCAGGATCACAGACAAACATACCATTTGGTTTCTTAGTAATATGTGTTAGTTCGTGAATTAAATTAATTACAGCACGTCTGTTATTCCATTCCACCTTACTATTAAAGAACACATTAACAACATTCTCAGGTGGAAAACAGAAAGCTTTCAAGTGAGTATCATCTACTGTCATAAAAAGAATTGATACATTCTTAACTCGCTCAATTAACAAACCTAACTCACAGTCAGGATGTCTGATCAAATGAGTTTGTATCACATCTAATGTTTCTTGTCTATAGATTTCAAACTCAGCTTTTAAATTATTTATTGGTATGTTATTCTTATTATCTTTACCAATACCATTCACAGTCAACAAGCAAATCAAACCTAAAGATACGATTTTCATTTAATTAATTCCTTATGAATAAGATACAAGTTCATCTTGTGTTCTACCACACTTAATACATTCTCTCTTCTGTCTACGCTCCACACATACAAGTTTATCTGTACCTGTTTTTCTCCAAAACAAATCATAGAACTTCCATTTACTCCATTTATGCCAACACATCATACGCTAATCTCCTTTGCTTCTTTCAAGTTAATTTCTTTAAAACAATGAGGACACTGTATTCTTTTCATCATTGCTTTCTCATTATGATGCTGCACTCTACACTTAACAGAGCAGAATACTTGCCAATAAATCTTAGGGATGAATGGCTTTTGACACTTCAAATTATAGCATAATTTCTCTTCCATAGGCGTATAAAACCTCTCAATAGGCGCTCCTACAATAGCTTATAAATGCCTTATATTAGCCTTATAGTTGGCCTTAGTATAATAACACATACCCTAGCCTATGTCAAGGGATTTTTAGTTATTTTTACCCTTTTTCTTCCAACTTCTAACAATTCTCCTAATGATTTTAGGGATCTTATGTTTAGATTTCTTAAGCTTTCTAATAGCTTTTTTCTTCTCATCTTCTGTCATAAATTATTTAAACTCCCAATAAAATGAACTGCAATTCTAATAACCAATCTAGAAAATAGTAGGTTATAAAATAGCTGACAGCTATAGCAAAAGGTATCAAAGTCAATATGAATCCAAGAAATCCTTTATGATCAAAAGGTATTTCTTCTAATGGTCTATCTTCATCTTTTTGCATTTAGGCAACGATCTTTCTAGGCGTGTTTAAATTAAGGAATTAAATTATTTAAAATTACAATAATATAAAAGATATTTTAAATAATTTAATTCCTTATTTAATTACCAATCACTTTTCTTTACATACTCACCTTGCACGAATACAAACACCTCATTTCCATTACTCAATGATCCTTGAATCATATCACCATATGCACTAATATTCCACTCTAATTTGTCTCTTAGTTTCTCTGCTATAAACCTATAGCAGTAATACATATCGCAAGATATTTTCATTTCGATTAATTTTTGCTGTATGGAATATATCCCCATAGTGATTGATCCAGCTTGACAAAATGCTTTCAACCTTGCATCTTTATTATTCGTAGGTGGTAGGAATTTAACCTCTATCGCTTGCATTGCTAATCTCCTTAATTTATTTAAACTTCATCAAAGAAAACTATTACTATACAATAGTTTCTTTTTTGGTTAGCAAAATGCCATATCTCTTTATCATCAGGTGATACGAAAATCTCATACCAAGTTTGATAACTTGATCCACTTCTGCAAAATAAATTCTCTGATATTTTACAAAGTGTAGGTAAATCAACTTTCTGAGAAATATTAACACCTTGTGAATATCCTGTTATGTAATACATTTAGATTTCATCCATCCTTTCTTCCCATTCTGTCTGGTTAATAAAACCAAGATTGAATGCTTTGTTAAGATAAATCTCTTTCCCATTCTCAGAAAGAGAGTCATAACCTTTAAATAATATACTAGCTCTAAATTTCATATTGTGCAATTGGCTAGAATAGGATTTTCCATTCACTAATCCACCAACATTCCAATCCATTTCTAAGGCTAGATAAGCTTCACAGATGTCGAATCTATCCCAATACATTTCTTTTAATCTCCCTTATTTTACTAATCGCAGATTCAACAATATTTGATTCTAGCTGAAATGCCTTTTCATCTTCAAATCTTCCATCTTGTGCAGCATCATCAGCTTGAATCAAAAGATTATTTGAGAGAGTAGTTAATACGTGTTCGGTTGTCATTTGTTTCAACAAACCTAGAAACGTAAGAAACTGATCTGTAGTCAGATTTGACATTTCTTTTCTCCTTAATTTATTTAAGAACTTGATTGAGCCATTGTCATTGTTCTAAATTATGGTCTGTGTTCTATACAATATCTTTGGAAATCGGACGGCATAAACTTATTTCTACATCCTAACATAATACAAGTTGAGTTGTGCCAATCTTCAATCATATCTTTAACTTGACTGTATTCATCTATTTTAACTTTTCCTTGTACATTCCATCCAACTTGCTTAATATTATCTACTTTTGTTAATAGCCAAGCTAAATCGTCTAACCCTGCCTCTGCATTAGGATTAGACAGATTATCTAATATTTTCTCTACTTCTTCAATTGTAAGTTTTGGATCAACCATATAAACCTTTCTAGGCAATGGCTCAATTAAATTCTTAATTAAATCAGAGTCTATGACTTTGTTGCTTATGCCAAATCACAACTTATCTCCCTTAGACACATCAGGAAGTCTATAGATTACTTTATCTCTCCTTGTGATGCAACCGTACTAACTTATTTAGTTACGTGCATTTAAGGGATTAGGAAATGGTATCGCCATATTATCTATAGAGCTATTCAGTTTTCAATGATTAAATAATTTAATATCAATCCGATTCAACCAATGGCGCATTAAAAGTTAAAATCTGTAGTTATCGTATTCGGTAGAGTTTAAGGGAATTGGCCGCAATTCTCTTTTCTCATATTCACACTCGCCAAGTAAAGGCGCAAGTAACCAATTCTGATAACGCCTAATCGCTGCATCTTTGAACATCGCAGTGTAAATTACTTTCTGCGATATTGGTATACCGTCAACACCATTGACATTGACAGAATAACCGGCCCTTTGCCATTTCTTTCCAACTTGAACATAAGGTGCATAGAGTCTCTTCATTCTTGCCATATTGAATCCTCTCTGCGCCATTGGCTCAATTGAATTGATATTAAATTTTCAATCAACAATTCACTACTGAAAGAAATATTTCAGATTTACGTGCGAATGAAAGTCATTCGATTTCTAAGATGCAATCTACTCTCTTATAGTTGCCTTGTCAAGCTTAATTTATTTAAAAAACAACATTCAGCATTCGATACGCTAATCTTTACTGAATGAGAATATTAGAAATCCTTCGATATGATAATCTGCAATTCCTAATACTCTAATAGTCTCAATCACTTACGCTTAACCGATCAGATGTAATAGCCTGTATCGGATTTGATCCTACGCCTTACGATTGCTTATACTTTAGCAACTATATACGTAAACGTACAGGCTAATGGAATGATGTTATACAGTATTAAGATTATATCTCATTCCATTTATTACTATTAGATATAAGCTTAGATGTCAACTAATGAGAAAAGGTTGTCTAAATAACTAAATGATCCCACATTGCTAATCTCCTTAATCCAAATTAAATAACTTAATTCAATATTTAGCTTCGCTAAAGACTCAACTAAATTATTTAATTTTCAATGAACTTAATTAAATTAAATAAGCATTCAATAGACAAATAATATTGTAGATCAGACTATATTGTCAAGCTTTTTTTCTTGCACAGATAATTAACTTGACTAACATACTTTATCAATACGCAATCTGCGGTATTGAATGCTTATTTAATATGAGAAAGAACTGTTAGAATTTGATTCAAATGGTAAGCATAAGCTATGCCAAATGACTTAGTATAGAATCTGCAACTAGGTCTTAAAGAACATAAGTACATTAACTGTACTAAAGGCATTTCAGATTCTAATATTTCAAATTTCATACTGTGATATATAGCAATGAGTATGCCATACTTATTAAATAAATTAAGTGATGAGAAACAATAGACTTATGAGAGTATTAGAATAATTAGAAAAAGATTGTAGGTAATATTTACTCTATTTTATTGTTTTACGATATGTAATATTTATATAGCTGTTGATAATAAAAGAGTTATGGTATGTAATTATTATATATCATTGTAAGTATAAGAATATAATAGAGTTATATTATTTAATAAGGTTATCTGAGGGATTATATATTATATATAGAATATATTCATTATATATAATATAGTATATATAATATAAGTATAATAGAATAATATAGTTATATTATATTAGTTAATATATATTGTGAGGATTGTAGTCATAAATATAAGATAATAAGGAATATATTAAATAATATAATATGATATATTATATATCTTATATATGGTATTAAGTGTAGTAGATCTAATATAGCGTATATCTAATTGATAACATTAAGCTTAACAATTAAGCAATATGTTTTATATTAGAATGTAGCTATCATATATAATATTATAATCATACAAGCTTCACATATTAGGTATATAACTTGTATCAATGCAATCATTGTACCATATGAAAAAGATTAGAGGGTAGGGATATTGACCAACCATCTTACCCCATTGATTGATGATCATATATAACACACAAAGAAAATAAATAGTTGAGTATATACAACACACAGTAAAAAAGTATAGTTCAGCATATATAACACACAGAATAAAAATATAGTTCAGTATAACACACAAGATAAATAATTTAAACAACACACCACAAGAAATATTTTTAATAGAGGCAACCTTAAGTTAATTAAACACATCTAAGCTTACGTAAGATAAATTAATTTAGTTCTAATAAAATAAAGCTTGACAAGATTAATCCTATCGTGTATGATTATAATGTCTTTGGAGAAAGACTACGCTAATTGCTAATAATCCTTAATATCCAGGGATTGAGAACTTGTAATCCTTGATCCCTGGTTACTTTTTAAATAAGGAATTAAATTAATTAAAATAACTTCAACTCATTATAGAAAGAAATTTTAATTAATTTAATTCCGTAAATTAAAACACTATGGAAGATAAGTTTAAAAACTTTAGATTAGTTAAACAAGATGAGAATAAGATTGTCATTCAGAATGAACAGTTAAAGAAAGAGATATGTTCATCCATTGCTTCAGGTCAATGCACAGTTCCAGAAGACATAGTTAATTTATTTAATATCTCATACGAGAATGCAATTCAACTTCTTAATGATCCGGGATTTCTAGGAATGATTAAGAAGCAAACAATGGCTAAACTTAATCTTACCTTTCATACAACCATACCAAACAAACTAAATGAGATTATAACTAAAGGTGATTATAAAGAGTCAATGCAAGGAATGAAACTAGCTGCTCAACTAACAGACAATCTCAAGAACATAGGAGCAGATGTTAATATCAATGTCAATCTTGAGAACTTAGTTAAAGAAGCAGAGAAGACAGTTAATGTTATGGATACTGAGTTTAGGAAAGTGAGTTAATATGGCTGAGAAATACATACCAGAACATATTGCTATTAAAACAGTAAAAAACTATGAACCTGGTATTCCATCAAAGGAACCATTAGTATTACCTAGAGTAGATAAATGGGGAGAAGAGTTAGGTCTTACTCATAAAATCAATGAAGATGTTTTATCCTCATTCAAGAAAGCTGAGAGAAGACTAGAATACGCTTGGATTTATAACTTGAGAGATGATGTAATTTACCATTGGAACAAGTTCTTAAATAAATTAAAAATTGGAGAATAGAATGAAATATTTTGTTAGAACAATTATCTTTCTTGGTTTTATCGTTGCAGGTTATTCTGCTGTGAGATGCCAGGATAAAGTCTACAACTATAAACTGGTTGGTGCTTATGACGCTACTCAGTTTAAGTTCAATGCTGATGAAGTTGGTGAGTACATTGATGGTTTTCAGTTTACCTTTGAAGGTAGGATTGCAGGTAAGAAAACTTTCCTCAATGGTACAGCTACCTTTGAAAGAAAGAATGACGTAACTATGGTTGATCCTGAAACCTATCCTTTGCCTACGCTTATGGGATTCAGCATTGTTAAACGTAATACTGATTCACTTAGGTTTGGTGCTAGGCTTGGTCATACTTTTGATAAAGTATTTGAACCATTCGTAGCTGCTCAGGTTGGATTCCGTAATTCCAATGATGTTCAGCCACGTAAGCTTGAGAGAGCCTACTATGTTGGATCAGATGTTAACCTTAATCGTTTCTTCATTCGTGTAGCTTATCAGTTCACAAGGGTTACAGGCAATGAAGGAATTGAACAAGGTTATGTGTTTGGTGGTGGTTTCCGATTCTAAGGAATTAAATTATTTAAAATTGCATAAAATATTCTGAAAGATATTTTAAATAATTTAATTCCATAAATAATTTAAAAACGTATGAATAACACAATACTCCAAAAGTTTATCCAGTTACAAGAAGACTTTCAGGAGTATTGTGTTGTCAACGTCTGGATTAAAAATGTTGGTGGTATCTTAGTTAGACTGATCTTTAACAACCTACAAAGAACTCTTTGGAATCTATTCAAAGAAGATTGGAAAAACATTGATGGTCAGATCAAATGGTATCTAGTCAAGATGAGAAAAGGTGGTGCATCCACATTCTTCATTGCTCTATTCTATTGGCTTACCACAATGTTTAGAAACAAATCTGCATTGATTGTTGCACACGATGATGATTCAGCAAAAGCAATGATCAATACAGTTCAAACTATTCATCTACGTTCTGAAAGATGGTTAAGACCAAAGACCAGAACAATGAATAGAAAAGAAATATACTTTGCTAATCCCATTGAAGAAGCAGAAAGAACAGGTGATGTCGGGTTAGATTCTCTCATTGATTCAGCAACCATTGATACAAAGACATTAGCAAGATCAAGAACATTTCAGTTTGCACTACTCACAGAGTTTGGTCAATATCCAGAACTAGGCTTAAACATAGATGAAAGATTAATTGCTTTATTCAATGCTGTACCTGATGAGCCAGGAGTTAAATCATTTATAGTAGCAGAATCAACAGCAAGAGGGGATAACGAAGCTAAAGATTTCTGGTATGATCCTACTAATGGATTCAGAAAGATATTCATTGGAATGGTAGCAATGGAGAAGTACCGTACTCCCATTGAGCTAAAAGATTACTTTGAATTATCAGAACATCCTGAATCAAGATACGGAAATGAACTAGAAGAACGTAAGAAACTTATACCAGAAATCAAATTCTGGTATCCTCATTTAACGACAGAGTATGAAATTGAAAATGAGGTAATGGCAAGATTGTTGTGGAGAAGAACAACAATAGATACAAAGTGCAGAGGATCAAAAGAGAAGTTCAGACAAGAGTATCCCATTACAGTTGAAGATGCGTTTGCAGGATCAAGTGAATCAATATTCAACATCAATAAAGTTCTTCATATGGAGGAAGTTTTAAATAATTTAAAACTCAAACCTGCTAGATACTCATACTTTCACGATGATGACAACAAAGACAAAACACATAAATTCCATAGAGATAGCTATGGCGCACTTGAAATCTATGAAGCTCCACAAGATGGTATTCACTATGTCATCGGAGCAGATGGAGCGCAAGGTGTTCCCAAAGGTGATGATTCTTCTGCATATGTACTCAAATTACCTCATCTCGAAGAAGTCGCTTGTTTCTCTGATATTGTCAAGCCTGAACAATTCGCAGGTGTTTTAAATTATTTAGGTTTGCTATACAATCAAGCTTTGATGGGTGTTGAGTTAAATGACAAAGGTGGTTATGCAGTAAATGAAAAGCTAATGAACTTCTATCATTATCCAAACTTATACTATATGATCAATCCATATGACACAAAAGTTCCAACAGATGTTAAGTATGGATGGATTACAGACAAGTCAAGTAGACAGATAATGATTAGAGATTTTAGTGATGACGTAGAAAATGGAAAAATATTCATTAAGTCAAAAAAACTCTTGACACAAATGAAAACATTTGTTAAACTTAAGGACGGTAAGATTGGAGCATCACCAGGAAAGCACGATGATCTTGTTATATCTGCAATGATAGCAAGACAAATAGCTTCACAAGTTCATATACCTAGACCAATAATACCAAACAAAGCTCCTAAAGGTTCAGTTGATTGGTACATTGAACAGTTAGGACGTAAGCAAGGGCAAAGACCAAGATTCAATAGAGGGAGAAATTAAATAAATGAAATTCGTAATAAGATGTAAATCGCTACAAGAAGTTGAAAGATATGAAAACATTCCTGTCAACTGTGAAGTAACACTTAGACAGCAAAAAGATGAAACTAATTCTACTATAGTTGTTATGGCTAACTTTCAACAACACAAAGATAGTAAACTTGATTGCTATATCGGAATAGATGCAGCTTTAGTTGATGATAATCTTAGAATTGGAGATGAGTACGAAGTTGAAATAAGAAAGGTGAAGTAAATGAATCGGCGTAACTTTCTCAAATCGTTTAGTGCTGCTGTTGTAGGAACAGTTGCAGCAATTAAACTACCTCTAGCAACACCATTAGCTGAAAGAGTAGCAGAGGTTAGGAGACATACACTTAAAGCTATAGAATTTGTTGAGATACATATTGATAGATTCACAACTATGAGAATAACCAAGTTACAATATCTAATGAGAGAAAAATCTTTCAAAGATAAAGGTTATGAACTCAACGGAAATCAATTAACCTACACTCCTAAATGGGGTTGGGATGATGAGGAATGGGATTCAATATGAATAGGAGAAACTTTTTAAAAGGATTTTTAGCTACAGCAGCGGTTGTTACTCTTGCTCCATTAGCACCGATTGTAGAATTGCCTGTCCAGAATGCAACCTTTGAAGCGTTGATTGCAACAACCTTAAAAAACTATAGACGAGTAATTGCAGATAATATTACTATGAAATCTTGTGTATGGATGAAGTTTAAAGAATTAGGTTGGATTGGTGGTGGACAGGATATAGTTGAACCGATCGTATACTTAAATAACTTAAATGGCTAAAAGTCTTACAAGTAACTATAAAGCATCTTCAACTGCTATCATTCCTGCTCTTGAAATGAAAGAGTCAGGAAGTGGTCAATTTGATAATGATCTTTGGATGTCAAGATTACATCAAACCTTGCAGTGGAGACAGAACTACTGGAATGGTGATAGGAACTGGAATAGAGCCTATGATATGTTCCGTGGTAAGCACTGGCGTGATAATCAAGAAGAAAATCCTTCTAGCGATCAGTTACGAGAGAGGATAACTGTCAACGTTACTCAATCTAGTGTGCTTGATATTGTTCCGTTCTTAATGACATCTCATCCCCTATTTCAAGGTAAGGCTAGAAAGATAACTAAAACTAATTCAGTCAAGCTACAAATGGAAGCTCTTAACTATGAGTATCAGCAGAGAGAGATGAACTCACAAGTTAAGAAGTCTGTCTATGATGCTGCCATATGTGGACACGGCGTAGCTAAAGTAGGCTATACCTTTGAGCTTGATGAGGGGATTAAGAAAGCAGATGGAAAGACAACTAACTACGAAGATTATATTAAGGAAGATACGCCATTTGTTAAGCGGATTAGTCCTTTCTTTTTTCTCATTGATCCAATGGCACCCGAAGCTAACTTGGAAACTGCGAGATGGTGTGCAGAGATTTTTCTCAAAACTGAGAGGGATATAATTGCTAACAACAGGTATAGTGCATCAGTAAGAAATAAAATCAAGAGTAAATATTATCCATTACTTTATAAGAACTCTCAACTAGGAGTACACTCGGATGATCCAATCTTAAATAATTTAAGTAAGGATTCAGATGATCCTGCTCTACCAGAATCTAAACTTGTCCTTCTATTTGAAGTTTGGGATTGGAAATATAAGAAACTTAGAACATTTGCAGATGGTTGTCCAGAACCACTCCTAGAGAAAGACTGGCCATATGACTACATTAATAAGTTTCCCTTCGTTAAATTTGATTATATTACTATACCAGATGAACTCTATGGAGTCGGCATACCATTCCAGATTGAAGATCAACAGTTTGAGCTTAATCGTAATCGTACCTACGCTTTTGAACACAGGCGTAGATTCTCAGCAAGAAAGTATGAAATCCTTAAAGGAGTAGATGAAACAGAACTAACCAAGTTTGCCAATGGTGAAGATGGTGCGATGGTCAGGGTTCAGCAAATTGGATCAATCAAACCCATTGAAGATGCACCTATGCCAACAGATACGCAAATCGTTGAAGCAATGATTATGCGTGATATTCAATCTGCAACAGGCAAAGACGCATTATTTAGTGGTCAAACATTGGGAGATAGAACAACATCAGGAGAGGTTCAAACAAGAGCATCCATCTTTAGACTTAAGCTTGAGGATAGGATTGATACAGTTGACAAGTTTGTATTAAAGGTTGGTGATCTAGTATTACAGCATATCAAAGGTAATTTTAAGAAAGATAGAATCATCAGACTATTTGGTAATGAAGGAGAGTATTGGGAAACTCTTACGCCTGATATGATCAAGGATGAAGTGGATATATTTATGGATACTATATCCGCTCCTAAAGTTGATCCTTTAGTTGAAAGACAGCAGGCAATGAACATTTGGCAAATCACAGTAGCGCAAGCGCTGCCTCTAATTCAAGCTGGTATTCTTCAGATAGATTTAAATAAATTATTTGGATGGCTTATGGAGAAGATGGGTATCACTGATGCTGCTAGATTCTTTCTACCTGCTCAGACTCCTACTGCTCCAATACTTGAGAATCCTGCTCCACCTGATCTCAATAAACAGCAGCAAGGGAGTGTACTTCCATTCCCACAAGGAGTACAACAGAACCAACAACCACAAGACTTTACAGCAATGCTGCAAGGTATCAATGGTTCTGGTTTCGCTAATCAATCTGGTTTACAGATAGGACAATGATATGATCTACGCTTCGCTCCGAACATTTCTTTCAAACAGAGGTTTTCAGAAATGATTACTAAAGGCAAAGGTGGTTATACAGTTAAGTCTCATACTACAGGACGTAAGTTTGGAACTTACAAGTCAAAGAAAGCAGCAGTCAAGAGACTCAAGCAAATTAAATATTTTAAAAAGGTTAAAGGTTAATATATGAAAACACCTTATCTTCATACAGATGATTATGAAAAATATGTTTTAGATTTTATGGCATCAGATAAATTTGATCCTGATAATCCTAGAATAACCTATCAAGGAGTTGATGTAGAACAACATCCTTCATTAGAGAAGGGCAGCATTCATCTTATGGATAGAAGTGGTAAGTTTGAATCTGTGCCTATTGAGGTTAAATAATTTAATATGCCTTTATATGATTTTCAATGTATAGAGTGTGAAAAGGTAGAGGAAAAGCTTTTTCCTAAAGCTATTGACTTTATGTTATATCAGAAATACTTAGAAGAGTATATAGAAGAATTAGATGTAATACCTGGATATACTGTAATACACACTGATTTATATCTTCATTATTGTGAGTGTGGTCAACCACAACAAGTATATACTCCTTTGCCTAGTATGCAACCTGATAGTATGTGGGCAGGAACAGATACAAGGATGGGTTATTTCACATCCAAGAGCAAATATGAACGAACATTAAAAGATAGAAATATTGTAACTGTTGATAAAAAAGAACTTGACAAGATTAATAAGAACGTGTATAATGTCAAGCAAGATAAGATAAAGAAGCAAATAAATAATTTAAATAGCTTCGTAGAAAAAGAATTAGCGAGCGTAGAGATTTCTCCTGACGGTAATACCGTAAAGGAAAAAAATAAATATGCTCGTAAACGGCAATAATATAACGACACCGGAAAATACTTCTAGTGATACGCAAACAGTTCTAAAGCCTAATCCTAATCCGTTTGCTAACCCAGGTGTGCCTGCTGGTTTCTTGGATCAAGATCCTAACTCTCTTACCTTCTTGTTTGATCCCGATACAGGAGAGCATAAGATTGCTAAGAAGCAGGAGACACCGCCAGTTACTCCACCTTCTGATACACCACAGAATCAAGAACCAGCTAAGTCTGATCCTAATGAGGAAAGATTTCTTAGACTTGAACAAAGTATTGTTACCATCGGTTCTTTTCTTGAAGGTCTAAAGAATGGTGGTTTAAGTAATTTAAATCCACAGAATCCACCAACTCCAACACAGACTCCTGAAGAGTTTGATTATACAGGAGTTGATATTTCTGATCCGAATAATATACGTGATATAATCCGTAATGAATTTAAAACACTTGTTGCAAGCGAACTCAAGCCATTAATAGGTAAGCAGCAGGAGCTAGGCGTAAGAGCTAGCTTCAATGAAGCTGCCACTAAGTTTGGTGATGAATTTCTAAAAGATGGCGTACCTGTCATCGAACTCCTAATCAAAAATGGAGTAGTGAAAAGTGATCCGAATATGGACTTTGTTAATATCTTCCTGACACTCAAGCAGGCAGGTATGATTAAGCCCAGTTCCGCTAACACGGATAGCACTATTCAACCGTCCAATGGGTCAACTAGACAGCCACAGACGGCACAAGAGTTAGTACAGCGTGCTAATGCACTCTCTACTGAAACTCCTGGCGCACAGCGGACAATTATGAGTAACGGCAACCCTAAGAAGGGAACGAAGGCATATACGGTCAACGATGCTGTTGATGATGCTTTCAATGAACTTTTTGGTGGTCGTTAAATAATTTAAGTTGAATAGTATAAGGAGAACTTTTTATGTCCAATCCTAACTTTGACACGCTAGTTGCGACTACGCTTAAGAACTATCGTGCAAATCTTGCTGATAATATTACGGCTCACCAAGTGCTGTGGTATCAGTTGAAGGAAAGAGGCTTCGTTAGAGAAGACGAAGGTGGAACTTCAATTGTTGAACCATTGCTTGTTGGTCGTAATACTACTGTCAAATCCTACGCTGGATATGACATCATTGACACCGCGCCTCAGACTGGAATCACCGCTGCTGAATACAACTGGAAACAGGTTGCTGGTTCAGTTTCGATTTCTGGTGAAGAGGAATTTAAGAATGGTGGATCAAAAACCAAAGTCATCTCACTTCTTCAATCAAAGATCACACAGCTTGAGCTTTCAATGATGATGGAAATCAACCGTCAGTTGCAGGCTGACGGTACAGGTAATGGTGGTAAAGACATTACTGGTCTTGATCTTGCTGTTGAAGATGGAACAGTTTGGTCAACTTATGGTGGTATTGACTCCAACGCTTTCCCCTACTGGCGTAATCAATGGGTTGATTATAACGCCGTATATGGATTGCTTGATCTTGGTGCTGGTATTACCACTTCTTTAAAGAATTTAATTCGTGCTATGGAACGAATTTATAATTCTTGTATGCGTGGTAAGATTAGACCTACCGTTATTCTTACCGATCAGCTTATGTATGAGGCATATGAGCAGAGTTTGCAACTAACATCTTCTAATTATCGTGTAATGATAGATCAGAAGATGGCTGATGCTGGCTTTATGAATCTCCTTTTCAAAGAAACTCCTGTTGTCTTTGATGAAGATATGCCTAATGCTTCTCTTGTTACTAACTCAGATGACCATCAAATGAAGTTCCTTAATGCCGACTTTATGAAATTTGTTGTCGGACGTGGAAAGAACTTTGTGGTTACTGATATGCAACGTCCAGAGAATCAAGATGCTAAGGTTAGTCAGATTATCCTTTATGGTAATTTGACAATCAACAATCGTGCGCGTCAAGGTGCGATTACTAATATTGATACACAAAATACATAAGGATAACATTTAAGTTATTTAAAGGAGATTTAAAAATGTCACAAAAACTACTTGGAGTTGATATTTTTAGAGTTGATACTGTGCAGCAACACGAACTTGGAATGCAAGCCAAAGATATTCGTGGAGGTGAAGGATTCTTTAGCTTTAAAGAATTTATTGATGGTACTACTCAATTTCGTAGATTTGATCCTGCTGGTGAGTATAGATATGTCAAAGGTGGTACAGGTGGTGCAACAGAAGGTGTTGCTGTTACTGCTGAAACAGGTGCTACTGATACCATAATGCCATATCAAGTTATTAATATGACAGCAGAAGGAGTTATTGAAGGTGTTCCTGTTGTTACTATTCCCGCTAATAGCTTTGGCTGGATTCAGATTAATGGTAAACACTATAACCTCAATGTTCTTGATGCTGTTGCTGATGATGTTCTACTTGAGCCAGGAGCAGGGCCGTCTTTGATTGCTGCTACACTAGACATTGGTTACTTTGGAGCTTCATTAGGTGGAGTATCAATCAGAAAGATTTGTGATGCTAGCTCTCTTGGTGGTGCTGCCAATAGGGGAGTTGGATCAATCAGACCATAAGGAGTATATATGGATTTTGAAAAAGTTACTACTGAAGATGGTAAGGAAATCTTAGAATGTAAGCCACGTTTTGATTCGACGATGGTTGTTCGTAAACCTGTTCCAACTCCTACTGTTCCAGTAGTTAAGGAACCTAAACCAGAAGTTGATCTTATTGCTCCTGAAGCAGTCAATAAGAAAGACTTTGAGTCAAAGACCAAGAAGTAAGAAATTAGGGTTATACGTTAAGGTTTTTATTAGTTGTCTCCTGTTTGCCGCTTTAGCGTATAACCCTAATACTTAATTTATTTAAGAGGAATTATGCCAATTGATATTGAAAACTTTATTAACGAAGATTTGTTGAACGCTTCGGTATCCAATGCACCAAAAGAACCTGAGAAGGTTTTGAGTTTTAATAGATCGGTTCAATTAACTGATTCGATTGAAAAAACTCCTACTCCCAAAAAGAAAAGATTTATTATTCGTTCTTGGATCATAGATAAGTTTACAACGAAACGTAAGAGAGTTGAACTTACTCCTTCAGTTTGTGATGTCTGTGCTTTTGATATTGCTGCTGAGAAACACGGAAATTGGGATGGAGTACCTGAAGCTAGAAAAGCTGATGTTTTGCAAGCTGTTATTGAGCATAAGCGTGAAATGCATCCTATTAGAGAAGATTTGATTGTTGATGAAGATGATATGCCTCAACAATGGCTTGGCGATAAATCAACTATACTCTAAATTATTTAAACTAATGACCATAGAAGACTTCGCATTACTAATGATTCGTGAGCAAGACGAATCATCTTTAGACTCAGGCTATCTTGCAGTTGTTAAAGGATGGACTGAAGATGCTATTGATGAATTGCTTCTTGCTCACGATTGGCGTGAATTACGAAGAACTAAATCATTTACAACTGACACAGTAAACTCTATCTATACCATAGATCAAGGCGTAAGAGAGATTCGTGCTATGAGGTTCAAAGTTACAAATGAACCTATTGATTATCTTGATGGTGAGATGTTGTATAGTGTAGCAGAGGATTTAGAACAAGTACGTAAACCTAGATTTTGGTTTTGGGAATCTTCTATATTTCAATCAAGTGATACGCAACTAAAGATTCAGTTTGATAGTATTCCTGATGTTGCATATGTGATTGAGTATTTAGCTATTGTTGATCCTCTTAGCTTGACATCAACTAATATAAATGTTCCTGTACAGAGACAGATGTTTGCTGCTCTTAAGCATAGAGTAAGGGCATTTATTTATGAACAGGATGGTAATGATGCACAAGCACAGAGTTATATCCAACAGTTCTATGGTGTGATTAATAGATTACTTGAGAAAGATAATTCAAAATCTGCTAACAATTTAAGATTACAAGCTAGAGATATTTCTCATACTAGAGATAAAAGACTAGCACATCTTGATCCTAATCATTTTAGTTAATTTAAATGCCACAGGAAATAGTACCAAGAAATCAAGATATAACACAAACCTCTTGGCAGGATGGTATCATTACGTCTTTACCACCTGAAGAACTACCACCAACAGCAGCACAAGATTTAGTAAATGTTGAATTAGATATTGATGGTAATCTGACTACTAGAACAGGTGCATTAGCTTTTATTCAACCATCAACTACTAGCAGAATAACATCAATATTTAGAGCGCAGTATTCAAACGGTACTGTGCTAATATTATTTACTGCTGGAACTAAATTATTTAAATGCAACGAAGATGGATCATCAATCACAGATATTACAGGAGCATTAACTTTACCTAGTAATACTTTCTGGCAATGGGCAATGTTTGGTGATTTAGCTATAGGAGTTAATAAAGCAACATCAGGCGATAACCCAGTTAAAGTTAATAATGCAGGAACAGCAGCAGCATTAGGCGGATCACCACCTAAAGCTAAATATGTTAGAGTTTGGAATAGTAGGTTATGGTTAAGTGGAACAGGATCAAGTGCTAATACTCTAACAGCATCAGTTGTTAACTCACCTGAGAACTGGACAATAGATACTACTGACACAAGTGCTATAAGCTTGCCTGTTGATCCTAATGATGGAGATTTTATAACTGGATTAGAGGTATTCCGAGGATCTTTATTTGTATTTAAACGTAGAAAGATTAATGTAGTTTCACCTATCGGTAGCCCTGCTACAATACCAGGAAACTTAAGAGTTGATGTATTTACAAAAAACTTAGGTTGTATTTCTGCATATTCAATTCAACCTGTCTTAGATGATGTTGTATTCTTAGCAGAGGCAGGAGTTTGTAGCTTAAGTCAGTCAGAATATGGAGAATTGAAATCTGCTATTCTTTCACAGAATATAGCAGAACTAAGTATTTTAAAAAAGACAAGTGCTTTGATAGAAGAGATACCAGCAGTTGTATTAGATGATATGAATCAGTATTGGATTTCCATACCATCTACCGTATCTCCTAGAGGAATTAATGAGACATATGTACTAGATTATCAAAGGATTAAAGAAGGTCTTATTAGATGGGTTAGGTTTAATGGTTTGATTTGTGGCACAGCTTTTGGTGAAAAACTAGATGGAAACTATAAAACCTATCTGATAGGAGCATATACCGTAGCATCTGTAAATACTAAGATTTATAAATATACTCCTACTGATCCAGCTAAAACTTTTGCTGATGATAATACTGCGTATGTTAAGTTAATTAAAACCAAATCTTATGTTGGAAGTAGTTCATTAATTAGACACTTATGGCTAAGATTTGGTATGTCATTAAATCTTATCTCAGAAATTCTAACACTTGTTGTAAACTATTTTTATAACAATAATGTTAATGTGGATGGTGGTTATGGATTTAACTTTGTGTTTACTGGCGCTGCTCCACCTTTGTATGGTACTGCAATTTATGGAACTGCTCATTATGGATCAGCAGCGGATTTCTTTAGAGAAGAGATTATATGGGAACGTTTTCAAAAGAATGAGAATGGAAGAAAAGCAAGGATAGTCTCATTTGAAATATCTTCATCTCAAAAGAATGAAGGATTTGTATTTAAATTTTTACAGATGGAATATGCCAAGTTAACCCGTAAGAAGGCAAGGACAATATAAGATGGCTTTAGCAAGACTACACGGATCAGATATAGCTAATGGTCAAATAGTAGATGCTGATGATTTAAACGAAGAGTTTAATCAGCTTGTAAATATTTTAAATGGCACATCTAATGATAAAGATGCCATTATAAAATTATCTAGTGCTACATTGGCAGCACTATTACTGAATCAACAGAATAGTTCTGGCCCTGTACAGATATGGCAATTGAATGGTACAGACAAAATAAAGATTAATAATCTGGCACAGCTTGAATCTTTGCTATCTACTGGCACTGCTCCATTAGTTGTAGCATCTACAACGAAAGTAAATAATTTAAATGCTGATCTTTTAGATGGATTAGATTCTGCTGCTTTTGCTCAATTAGCTTCAGCTAAAGTATCTTTTGCTATAGAGTTTACTATAACTGATCCAGCTACTTGTAATCTAGGATCAAGGGAGTTTGGATCTTTCATTGTTCCTAATGGTGGTACATATACTTTTACTAAAGCTAAGGTAATGTTTAGGACTGGTTCACATACATCAGGAGCAAGTTTACAATTTAAAGTAGATCAAGTTGGCGTTGGTGACAGGGCTACTCTAAATCTTAATGACACTAATAATACTGTCGGCGCTATATACGCGGACGATTTCGCTGATTTCACTCAGCCAGAAAACGCTATCTTTAGCTGTTATCTTAACACAAGAAGTGGAACTATAACTGAGAAAGATGTTACAGTTAGCTTAGAAGGATATAGGACGATATTCTAAATGGCGTTAATTACATTACAAGCTACGGTTAATCAAACACCTGATCCTAACTTTGGTACAGATTCAACAGTTACTACGCCCAGTAATACAGGTTATGCAACATCACAAGTACAGGATCTAGGAGTAGGAGCGCAGCAAAATAAATCTTGTAGATGGTCTGGTTATTCTAATGTAACAGCACGTAAAACAAAAGTAACTGTAAAATTTGATTGGCAGATTGTCAATGGTGGTGGTAGCACAGATATTAGTTTAGGTGGAACAGCTAATGCTGATGCTTCATTTAATGTTCAACTATCTACAGATGGTGGATCAACATTTGCTTCTACTATGCTAACTAGAAGTGGTAACATAAGTGGAAATAATACATTTGATCTAACTGATTCAGGATCAGTAAGTTTTGATGTTTCTCCTATTCCATCCGATCTTTCACAGATTCAGATTCGGAGTAGAATGCACGCTAATGCCACTACTACTGGTAATGGTAGCGCACAGGCAACCGTTAATGCTAACGTATCTAATATTAAAGTTGAGGTTATTACAAATACAGCTGCTATTATCGTAGCTAATTAAGAAATTAAGTTATTTAAATGCAGAACACTTCATCATTTGTACAGTTTAAAGATTTACCTAACTTTCAATCAATGTTTGGTAATATTGGTAATAGTTGGAATAATCCACTACCTAACGATCTTTATATTAAAGGCGTACCAAAGAACATATTTAAGAAATATCTTGAGGCTGATAAAGTAGGAAACGTAGGTGCTGGTACAGATGATCTACAGACATTTACATTACCTGCAAAATCGTGGCGTGATGGAGATAGGTTAACTATTGCATATGCCGGAATATTTGCTGTAAATGATAATGATAAGAGAATACAAATCCTAGCTGATGGACAGACTGTAGAAGATTTTGGTGCATTTGATTTTGATTCTGGTGAGTGGGTTGTCTATCAACATTACATCAGAGAAAGTGCTACCACACTTAGAGTAGACTATATGGGAATGTATGGTGAACCTTTAGTAATTGATGAAGCAGTTATCGCAGGAACGCCTGATATTATATTTTTACCTAGAACTAGACTGATAACTGTATCTAATTTAGATAGTAATAACATTATCTTAAAGGTAACAGGCACAGCAACAGCAAATAATGATATTGTTCAATCTATGAGTTGGATTGATTTAACAAGATTTTAAGGAGTACGATGGCACTAAACACGTTTCAAAAAGCTGTTAGTGATTTAGCCCATAGTTTAGGTTTAAAAGGTGAAGCTGAGAAACAAGTATATAATACGCCTCAATATCAAGACCTAATCAAAAGATTATATGGTGATATTGCTTTGCCTGCTGGTATAACCGATGCTATGGTTACTAATAGAAGTGCAGGCAGTTTATCATATACTGATCCTGAAGGTTATGTACATCAGTTGATGAGGAATCTAAATGGTCTTGATCCTAGACTTGGTTCTGTATCAGAGTTTAGCACTAATCGTCCTGCTGTACTTCCTGCATCTGGTCAAGAGAAGTCAGCAGTTAATGACTTGTTGCCACAGCTAGTTAATTTATTTAAGAATCCTTTAGGTCTTTCACAACTTGATCCACAAACACAAGCTCTACTTGCTGTGATGAAGCAAGCAGAGGATCAAGCATTACAGGAACAGTTTGATAGAGAGTCAGCAACATCAGTTGCAACATTAGTAGATCAAGGAGTTGGTTCAAGTTCTATTGCTGGTAATATAATGAGTCAACTTCTTAAAGGTCAAGGTATTGTAAAGAGTCAAGCACAAGGACAACAGGCAAGTAGACAGCTTGGATTACAACAATTCTTGACACAAGGACAGCAAACACAGAATCAAGATATGCAATCCTTTGTGCTTAATTTACTTAATCAAGCTTTGAATAGAGATGTATCAGGAGCGCAGATTGGCGTACAAGAGAAACAGATAGGTAATCAAAACGAACAGTTCTATCAAACACTGCAAGAACAGATACGTCAGTTCAATGAACAGCAAAGAGCAGCAGAAAGACAATCATTGTTTAATAACATCTTTAAAGGAATAGCTGCTGGTACATCAATAGCAGGTGGATTAGCGGGCGGTGGTGGATTTAGTTCACTGTTTAATCGTGGTGGTGGCGTAACAGCAACAGGTTCACTACCAACAATAACATTTTAGGAGTTAATATGCCAATTCAAATACCTAATTTAAATAGTTTATTTACTCCTGGTGGAGCATCTCCTATTGGTCAACCATCACAAGGTGATCCTTATGCTGCGCTACAGTCTATTATTGAAGGTTTGAATAATCAACCTGTTGTGCAAACTCCACCACCAGGAGCATTGCAAACTATTTTAGATAGCTTAGCACAAGGAGCAGCAGTATTAGCTTCTCCTGATCCTGGCGCTGTATTATCAGGACAGATAAAGCAAAGAAAAGAAGAACGATTAATGAGAGAGCAAGCATTACAGCGTAGGCAGGATTTAGTTAATCAAGCTAAATTACAGCTAGGTTTCCAGCAAGCTACAGATTTATCAAGGGAACAAGCTGATTTTAGAAAAGAACAAAGAGCTAACGTACAAGAGTTTGCTAAAGAAGCTAGACAGGTTAATTTATTTAAGAAGCAGAAAGATATTGAAGCTGAATCTGCTAAATCTATGGCTCAATGGAATGAAGAGTTTGAAGCTAAAAATGAGCCAGCTAGATTACGCAGGTTGCAGAACAAGGCAGTTATTGATCTACTTCCTGATAAGTTTAAACAAGCTGCAATATGGGAAGCAGATGTTAGAGCATTGATGCCTGATGCTGATCCTAATATCATTCAAAGTATTATAGATAAGAAATCAGGTATCAATCCTGAACCGATTAATACTAAGGAGCAAGAGTTTATTATTAAAGTAAATGAAGCTCATTTTAAAGAAGCTAGTGAAGTACGTGAACTAAACAAAAAGAAAATACAAGCAGATATTAGTGAATCTCAAATGAGAGGTAAGGCCGCATTGATAGGTGCTAATGCTGCTTTGATAAGTGCTAGGAATACAGCAGCTAACAACACTATGGCAAATTGGGCAACCAAACAGAAGCTAGATATAATGGAGACTCAATTCTATAAGACACCTAGCGGTAGTGTTGTATCCATTGATGAGGTTAACAAGCTTCCATTGATAGAGAAGTTTCAAGCTATTGCATTGAATGCACAGGAGAATACAGCAGAACAACAGAGAAGGATACAACAAATTAATAAAGCTGTTGGTCAATCACAGCAACAGACTAATGATATTAATAAACAGCTACAACTAGCTAGTGGTCAACAGTTTAGTGATGCTGAAGTTATGCAATCATTAGAATATGCTAGACAGAATGGTAAGACACCTGAACAAACAAAGCTTATTCTTAAAGCTAGTGGTGCAACAGATGAACAGATCAATAGACTAATGGGAACTAAGCCTGTTGATAATGTCCCATCTAGTGTGAAAACTTTAGGTGGATCATCTGTACCTATTCCTAACTTTGGTAGTCCTTCTATTCCTGCTGCTGCAAGTGGTATAATAGAAATACCAGGTAATATGTTAATGCTTCTACAGAATATGTTTAAGAGAAATACTCCTGAAGAGAATTTGAAAGCATTGGAAGAACAGAGAAAACGTGGTAGTTTTAAATAAACTAAATGGCTGATAGACCAAAATTTCAAATCATTGATCCTACTGCCACTCCTGCTGATAGACAGTTCAAGATTGTTGATCCAACTGTTGAGCAAGGTGGCATAGGTGATTCTATAGGTAAAGCTATTACATCCATTCCAGGAGCGCAAGCAGTTATATCTACTTTATCTCCTGTCTTAGATGTATTAGCTAGACCTTCTTATGGTTCAGCCAGATTTGCTGATTCTTTGGCTGATAGCTCGAAGTCTGTACTAGATGCTTTATCAGATGCAATCACAGAAACATTCGCAATTGATCCAAGTCAAAGACTTAAATTATCCTATTCAGATGTCATACGTAGAAGACTACCAGATTTCGCTAGAGACAATCCAAAAGCTACACAGATACTTGGATTTATTGGAGATGTTGCACTTGATCCCACAACCTATCTTGGAGCAGGACTTATTAAAGATGGGATACAAGTTGGATCAAGAGTAGTTACTAATACAACTAAGAAAGTATTAGAGCAGGGATTAGAATCAGCATCTAAGAAAGTATTTCTTGGCCCTAAAGGTACACTTGAACTAATTGAGAAGCTACCATCAGCTATTACAAAAGCAAATGAGGCTGAAGAATTTCTAAAGAACACAACTAGGTTTAAGAATCCACAGAAGGTTAAAGAAGCTACCATAGCTTTAGGTGAGAAGTATAACATTGAAAAGGAGTTAGCCAATTCAGGATACTTTGATGCAGTTAGAACTAAGCAAGATGAGATAGAAGCATTTTTAAATAAATTAAGTGGAGATAAGTCTAACGCCATTACTGCTGAAACAATAGCTAAGAAAGAAACTCTTGCTGATCTAAAGAGGATTGGAGATTCAAGATTACCTGATGAATTATTTACATCTGAGGTTAGACAAAGACTTGATCAACGTATCATAGAACTTACACAGATTAGACCAGAACTGGCTAATCAATTGTTTGAGCCTAAGTCTTTATATCTTAAAGCTGGTCTACCCTTTGGTAAACAGAAAGATGTGATACGTATTATGGGTATTGAACCATTATCAAATAGAATCAAAGCAATAAGTTCTTACATTGAATCATCTGGTAGGATTGGTAGTGCTGTAGTTGGTACAGCTAAGACAGTTACTAAGACTATTGGAGAAACATTTAATAGAGATTATGGCTTACCACAAGAATACATTCAATTTAGAAATGAGTTAGAGAATCACTTAGGTTATCTTTCTGATTCAATGATACGTACTATACGTAAATTATTTAAAGACGTAGATGCAACAGGAAGAGAACGTATTGGTTCAACAATGCATTGGATTGATGATCAGACTAGATTACTTGAAGCTTCTAAAGGATCAAGACTAACTGATAATGAAGCAGCTAAAGTAACTCAGGATGGAATGCAGAGATTTAAGCTAGATGATAAATCCATTGCTATTCTCAGTCAACTACAGCAAGATTATAAAGAGGCTGGATTACTTGAGATGCGTGCTGGATTACTCAAGAATAATCTTATGAACTACTCACCAAGAGGATATGAGATTATTGAGAATCCAGAAGATATGAGTTTGATTACCAGAGGTAAGTATGGATCAGCAATTCCTCAGCCATATTTAGCTTCTAGTAAGCAGAGAAAGTTCTTAACTAAGGAAGAAGCAGAAGCAGCAGGATTAGTTCCTGAGTTAGATGCAGCTATATTGTATGCACATAGAATGCTCTCAAGTAAAAGAGCATTGTCAATTAAACAATTTAAAGACTCAGTTACAGAACTATTCGGTGCATATGAACCAAGATCAACTACTGCACACACAGGTATTCTACCAACAGCGGTATTAGAGACTAACATACCTAAGCGTATAGTTGATGATATGAAAATGATTGGTGAAGCAGTTTACCCATCAGGATTAAACGATACATTGAAAGGTTGGATTAGAGGATTTGATAAACTTCAATCTTGGTTTAAGAGAAGTGCAACTACATTTAGACCATCATTTGCAGCTAAGCAGTTAGTATCTAACACTATACAATCTGCATTAGTATCAGGAGCTAAAGCATTTAAAGCACTTGATCCTAGAGTAGCTGCTGATGCAGCAATACTTATTGGTAGAGCAGGTAAACCATTAGAAAATATTCCTAGCTTTTTAACTAATTTTATTTCTAAGTATTTCACAGGTAATCAAGGACTGGATGCAATACTTGCTAACAGAATGGTTGCATCCAAGATCATAGGAGAGAGTGCATTAACAGATTACGCTAAAGATTTTAAACTTAGAACAGCATTAGGAGAAGAGTTTAGTGGTACAGAGCTAGTACAGCTAGCTAGAGAACACGGGATCATAAGAGGATTTGATACAACAGGAGAAGCATTCTCACAGAAGTTAACAAGAGAAATAACTAAGGATGAGAACTCATATAAGAATGTAGTTGGAGAGTTAGGTAAGGTTTGGAATCACGCAGCTATGGTTGAAGACTATGGTAGGATGATGTTATTTCTCAATGGTATGAGAATGGGGCATAATGCTGATGGTGCATCCAAGCTAGTGAACAAAGCTTTGTTTGATTATCAAAGAGGATTGTCAAGCATTGAAAAGAATATCATACGTAGAGTAGTTCCATTCTATTCCTTTCAAAGATTTGCTATTCCATTTGTTTTAAAGAATACCTTGAGTAGACCAGGAAACTTTGGAACAATGGAAAAGATGATGAAGACTTTTGAGAAGTTACTTATCTCAGGTGAAGACCTTAATCCAGCAGAGGCTAACATCTTCAATGAGAAAGGTAATAATTATTTACTTGAACAACCAAGATTGCTTAGTGGCTTTGATGGGACAGGTAAAGCAACTATCAACATCTTAAATAATTTAACTCCATTCGATGTAGTCAATATGTTCACCTATGATGATCAAGGTAATGTTGACTATAGGAGAACAGCAGAGAGAACTATACTTGGTGCATTAACACCATTCATCAAAGTTCCTCTTAGTGCAGCTATAGATAAAGATTTCTTTACTGGTAAAACCATAGAGCAAGCATCACAGTTAGGAGACTTACACGGTAGTATAGGAAAGATAATCCCACAGTTTGCTAAAGACCTTATGTCTTGGGAAGATAGGACAAACTTAGTTACTGGTAAGACTACAACGTTTGTTAATCCTTTCATCTCATATTATATGATGCAATTCATTCCTGCATTGAGAGATGTCGTTAACCCATTGAAAGATGTACATTCAGAAGGTTATCTTATGGGGCCACTAACTGCATCAATGAGAATATTGGGAGAGGAAATCTCACCTATCAAACAGAAAGATATTGATCTTAAAGAGATGGGACAATATTCTATGATCAGGAAAGATAAACAGATTAGAGAAGCTGAGCAAGCAGCAGGAGCATCAAAGATACAAGGTAGTGAAGCAAACTTTGAGAAAGCTTTAAACGATCTACAGAACTATATTAGATTGTTATCTGAAAACTCTAAGGCTAGACAAGCTTTACAAGTTAGAGGATTAGGTATTGGACAACAAGTACCAGAAGAAGTACCACCTAGCCCACAAGGTGAACAAACATTTAAATAAGGAATTAAATTAATTAAAATATCTTCAAGTAATTAAGGAATGAAATTTTAATTAATTTAATTCCGTAACTTAACTTTTCCCTCATCAGAAAGTAATGGACAAATTGGGAATTATAATTACTATCATTGGTGGTATTCTCAGCTTAATTGTAACATTAATAGGTTGCACTTGGGTTGTAAGTAATAGGTTTGCAAAGATAGAAGGAGAGATGGTAGGATTTAGAGAAGTCATGTCAGCACAGAATAGAAGACTTGAAAGAGTTGAAGGTAAACTTGATGTGACTATGACTGACAAGTATAGGGCAGGTGGATAATAAATGGCTGAGGATTAATTCCTTCCAGTCACTATGGCTGAGTAGGGAGATTAATATATTTCGTATTTAGTAACAACTTCTTTTGGCTGTGGAGTAACGATTCTACCTTTAATAATGATAGCTTCGTTACTCCAATTCATACTAGACCAATTAGGAATCTTTGCACAATAAGCTACATTGCATTCCATATGCTCCATAACATCTTTCAATAATTCCTCTTCATCAGAGTATTCATTAATATATACTCCACCATCATCATTGCTTTGAATCACAAAATACTTTTCCATATTACTCCTTATCAAATACTATTGGAACTCCTTGAAAGGTTAGTGGTTCTGAATCGTTATAATGATCCCTCTTAACAAACTCAACTTCATAGTATTCGTAGTGAATCTGCTTAAGAAATTGATCTATAAAAGTTTCTCTGACATTATCATTAACATCATACTTAAGATTCAATGTCTCGTATCTCTTAGCAAATTCAGTTAGAAATTCTTTCTCAGTCATCCTTAACTCCTCTCAGTGGCGGATTATAGCTAACATATAAATGCCTATCTCCGCTTATCCTAGTTATATCTATACCGTTACATTGACAAGCAAATAGAAACTCAGCAATAGTATCTAAGTCAAATCCATCAGGATTTCCACCAGCTTTCTTGATGGATTCTTTTGCTTCATTCTTAAGCCTTTCAATCTCATTAATCCATTTAGTCATACATCCTTCTTTTCTCCCTTCGTTAAATAACTTAAAATAGCATTCAATGTCTCTTCATTCTTAACTATGATTTCATTCATATTCTGTAGGAAATGTGTAAGCCTACTAACTTGATCGTTCGTAAAACTCATTTGTGATCTAGCTGCAAACATCTCACCAATAGCTTTACTCATAGCTTCTGTAGCTTCTTCAACTTTCCTATGCAATTCAACATAAGATGTAACCTGCTTACCTTGTAAATTTTCAATCCTACCACCTAGTTTAGATTTCTCAAATCTATCATCATCTTTATAGCATCTAACGCCAAGCACTTGCATTGTTGCAATGTCAAACTCTTTAGCTTTCTTGTATATGGTTGTTTCAGCACAATTGTATTTAGTTTTCAATGCTTCAATAGTCCAGAATACACCATCACTCATTCTAAAGTAATCTGTATTCTCTTTAAACTCAACTTCAACTGTTCCATTATTTTTCATATTACTTTTCTCCTCTGCTTTCTTTCAAAGTTACTTCGATTAAATTCTTAACAGCATCATCAAACATTTTATTTGATGGTATACTTTCTTGCCAATTATCTAAAGCAATCTGTAATGTTTCTTTATCATACTCATATTGTTTACCATCATCGCTATAATCAGCACTACCACAACTAATCATATGAACATCCACACAAATAGCAGGCAATGTTCTATGCACATTAGGATGATCTTCATAGAAATTACCTTGTCTTTCTCTAGCTTCTCTAGGCATTCTCTTTCTTCCTTTCTTTGTAAAGTTTCTCCACGGTTGCATATTAATTTATTTAATTACCTTATAGTTATTAACTAGCTTGCATATAATGTCCCAATACCAATGAGTATTATTTACATACATTTCATCAAGTACAAAAACATATAGTTTACTACTAGGATTTGAATCCATACAAACTTTAATATATGTTTGTTGTAGAATATCATTAAATCCAAAGTTAGGTGGAGTATCGCTATCGCTAAACTTCGATAGTGGTTCAAACTTCATAATAGGTATACACCATTTCCTAGCATTATCAGGAACAGATAACCATTCTCCATCTTTAACACCACCTATAAACAAATATCCTTCATTCATTTTATTTCATATCTCCTATTAGGCATAAGCCAATCAGAGAACGTATAACGATAAGGCTTATCAATATTCATATGTCTTTCCGCTATACGTTCTCTTATCTTTTTTATTACTGGCTTATGCCAATCTAAAAAGCAACAGTACCATCTGGCTTATAAACTGTTGCTCCAACTTGATAATAACCACCACCTAAATCTTTCTTATTAGTAAAGACTGTTTCCTGTGGTGGTGCAGCAGGATAAACATTCTGTGGTGGAAAGTTCTGTGGTATCTGCTGTACGTGCTGTTGCATTGTAGGAACAGCAGTAGGAACATTAATAGGTGGTGCCTGACTAAGCTGTTCTCTTTGAGCAATTAGATTAGCTACTTGTGGTGTAGGTGGTGGAACTGGCATAGCACCAGGATTACCATACTGCATAGGAATGCTAGCTGTAATATCACCAGCAATGGTGTGTCCAATACTAGACAACAACTCAGAAGCAGCACGCTTAAGTAAATTAACTGTATCCTGATATGGCTTAAAACTATTGCATCCAATCTCCACAAGATCAAATGGAGTTTGATCAGGAGTAAGATTCAATGGAGAAGACACACGATCAAAGTTAGGAACATCGTATCTCCTACTAAAATCATTTCCACCTGTAGCATTCCAACTATGATCATATCCTTTCTCAACATCAAGAGTAAAGATACCTTGTTTCCTATCCTGTTGCAAAGCATTGATGATGTGGTTCTGATGTTTCTTACTTATACCCCACACATAGATTTTATTATCCCCACTAAAGCCATTGAATCTCCAAACCACATTCCATATAAACTGTTGCTTCATAAAGTATGCATTACGAATATTCTTATCAACACCCCTAGCTTCCATTGCTTGGAATGCTTTGCACACAGGGCAACCATTAGCCTCATACAACTCTTTGTCCTGTGGAGCAAGCTTGTTATTAGCAACAAGCCAAGACAAAAGAGATTTAGTTCTCTTGTCTTCCACGGATTCAAACGATCTTAAATTATTTAACAAGAACTCCCAACACATAGCAAACTGACTCTTAAGTTGTCCTCTCTCATCTGGCAATCTAAAGCTATGTTGCCCAACTTCCAAGAAAGGCAATCCTTCTAACCTATTACCAACAGGCACAATACGAAGTCTGTGCATACCAGCAGGAAATTTAGCAAAGATAGTTCGTTCAAACTTCTTATCATTAACGTTACTTGTTGACTGCTGCTTAGCTGCCATCTCATCAATCTTATTCCAATTAATATTCTCTGTTCCGTACATCTTATTTAATCTCCTTGTAGTTCATTAATGTAATTGATTTAGTTGAATGGTTTATTTCAATTGAAAGTATTTCATATGGATCATCAAATCTCTCATCAAAAGATTTCATATCTAATTTATAATTTTCAATCAAATCTGTAAGATATTCATTAGCAAGTTGTTCATTGATTTTAATAAGTAATTCTCCAAATGTCATAGTTAATTCACCAATTTTGATTTAAGTTCCTCTAGTTCTACAGTGTCTTTATCCAGTTCTTTGATGTCAAAAGTATCAGATTGGTTGTATCTATTCATAACGATAGTACAATAATCTTTAGCTGATCCTTTAAACTCAAAGGCAAGATCAACACAATGCTTTATCCTATTGATGCTAGCACCATTAGTTGCAAGAAATCCAAGATAGTGTTTAAGGGCAAAGTATATAATTGCACCATCTTTAGTTTCAAGATAATAATCATCAGCATCTATTTCTTCATTAAATTCTAAATCAAGTATCTCATCTAGTTCTTTCTTCATTTATTTAATATCTCCTACAAAAAATGTAAAGTAAATCCATAGTGATATAATTGTTGCAAGTACCCCAATAATTAACATCACCTTACCTGTACCGTTCCAATGTGGGGTTGGATCATTCATATAGGTGTGTTTTACATATAACTCCTTCCTATTTCACCAGTACAAAAGCAATATAAATAATAGCCAATATTGTTGCAATGATAAAACAAATTGAAAACCAATCTAAGCCTTTATTCCTGTTAGCCATTGTATAATCCTTTCATAATAAAAGTTAATGCTTCTAAAAAATTAGAAACATCTTGGGTTGTTTTAAATTGAACAAGAAATCTATTTTTACTATAATCTCTTTCGTGNGCTTCTTTAATAGTCTGATTATATGACCATCTAGCAAACTCAACATCAATACCTTCATCCTGATCTTCGATGGTAATCTCTGTATCATCTGACATCTTTAATTCAATCTTCATTTTCCTCTTCCTTTCTTTCTAGTCCATTTACAGTTATCTTTACAGTAATCTTTGTTATGATCTTTTCTACCTATAGAAGTTCCGTATGGTTTCTCTCCCATATCCTCTATAAATAATTTAAATGAATGCCATCTTTCACATACCTTAATACCCCTACCACCCCATCTAGGATAATTCTTTCTATGTTCTTGATAGCATCTACGCATCATATCGTACCAAGTATCATATGTTCTTCTATGCATATTATTTAGCTTAAAAGTATTCTTTTATTATCGTGATCTATAATCACTTCTTCAACCAATTCTATTAGAACAGTTTGAAATTCTTTACCATACCAATAAACATCATAATCTTCTACGTCAGCTTGTATTAATATTTGTCCTAGTTCACTAGCTTTCATTATGACCACCTTTCACTAACCTTAGTATCAAATACTAAAGGTACATTAAAGTTAACTCCAAATACATTCTTAATATATTGGAGTGTATCTCTTTCCATTATCTGTTTTACATCTCTTTGGATGCTATCAGTATCAATAAGGTTGCCTTGCTTATTAAGTAATTTAATTTCTGATGTTGCGCTATCGTGTACTTGCATTATGATATATCCTTCTATCTCAGGATGTGAATCAAAATAGTTATCAAGAATAATAAGACCGATAAGACATATCCAACTAGCGAAAGACTGAACAGGAAAGTTTGTAGCTTGTGCTAATGCGTGTGCTGCTTCTTTAGTCCTTGCAAAACTAGCTTCAGGCAACCTTCTCCTTTGGCCAAGAGGCATACTAACGAACTTATATGCGGCAGCTTGTATCTTTTGGCTTTCAATCCAGGATGCAATATTCTTGTACCTGCTAAGCCACTGTTTAATAAGTGATTGGCAGTATTCAAGTTCTTGCTGAATACCAAGCTCAATGCGAAGGAGTCTCTGTAAACGCTTAGCCTGTACCCCATACAATATTCCAAAATTGACACGCTTAATTGCAACTCTATCATTCTTGATCTTTGCATCTATATCCTTTCCTGCCTGTATCTCATCATAAGGCATGCCTGTTAGATCACTCATAACAGCGGAGTGTATATCTAAGTTATTTAAGAATGCTTCTATCATCACAGGTTCTTGAGATAAGAATGCTGCTACTCTTAACTCTAGTTGTGAGAAATCCCCATCTAATAATATGTAACCATCGGTAGCTTTAATCATTCCTCTGACTTCTTTAAGTCTTGGCATCTGTTGCATATCAGAGGACAGCCTACCTGTAACAGTACCACCAAATCCTTCTTCATTCCTAAACTTACCTAACGAATAGTTAGTATGTCTTCTTCCATCATACTCTACCCATTTCGGTATGGGTTCGTAGTAGGTTGTGATGAGTTTGACTTTCTTTTTATAGCTAAGTATCTTGTCAAGAAATTCATTCTGTTGCTTGGTGGCAGCTTGGTCAACAAGATAACCAATCGCTTCTGCATCGGTGGAAGGTCTACCACTCTCCGTAAACTTGGTAGCGGTAAATCCCAGTGTGTTATAAAGTATTGGTGAAAGTTGTTGACTAGAATCGGGGTTGAAAGATACCTTAGCCAACTCAGCCATAGAATAACGAAGTGATACCAACTCTTTAAATAATTTATCTTTTGTTTTATTTGCCCATTCAACATCTATGTATACCCCTCTTGTTTCCATCTTACTAAGTATGGGTAGTACCATACTAGCAGTTGTCATTAGTTCTGTGTATCCACCTTCTTTAAGCTTAGGTACGTAGTAATCATACAATCTTCTTGATGCATCAGCATCCCTACACTGGTACAGTAGTATATCATCCTTAGACATCCTACCTAAATCATTTCTATTAACCTTCTTCTTATATCCTTTAAGATCAGGAAACATCTCAGTTAAATAATCTAAACTGTTTGATTCTATATTCTCATCTATCAAGTATTGTGCAAACATAGTATCAAACAACATACACTTGATGGTAATGCCTAGCTTAACAGCTATCCAATTAGCATCATACTTTATATTATGACCTACAAGTATTGCATTCTTATCTTGAAGAAGATCAACGAACTTAGCATAGCTATAACCAAATGATGTTACTGTACCGTACCTACTAACACTAGACTCAGGCTTAAGAAGGTACAAGGAATATGCACAACCAGCTTTAGGAGAATGACCAACAGATATGATCTTTGCATTACGGTTATATGGATTCAATCCCTCTGTTTCTATATCCATACCATAAGCATTCCACGAAGGATTAGATTCATATTCTATATAGTTATGATATGTATCCGGCCATTCCTCTAATGGTTGGAATATCTCTAACACTTGTTGATTAAGACTTATGTTTTTCTTCCGCATATACAGATTGTCTTTTTTTCTTACATAATTTACAAATACANCTTCCTTCCATATAAAGAAAATGTTTTAACATCTCTAAAAGAATTTGTAACTGTTGATTTAAATTATTTACTTTCTTCTTCATAATGCATATTATCTATGAATGCTTTAATATTTTTTACATCTTCTTCTGTTACATAAGTTCCGTACACAACATATTGATTTAACGCAGAGTGTAGAAAATATTGATCTACTTCTATATTTAATTCTCCACATATTTCAAATAGTGTTGAGAATATCATTGAGATTTTAATTAACTCAAATGTTTTCTTATCTATCATAATCTTCGTTTTTAATTAAATTATTTACTTTCTTCTTCATACCTATCCTAGATCAGCGCAGTTATAACAAACATTATGTTCTTTACCAACTATCTCAGTATCGCATATAGCACAATGATAATTAATCTCTACTCCAATATCATACAATACTTTAGGTGTCTGTTCTAACTCCAACCATTTACGGATGGCAGCATAGAAATTATCAGCATCAGGTATTCTATTGTGTTTCTCACACAGATCATATACCATCCTAACAATACCTTGTACTTGTTGTGGTGTATTACGTTGTTCTGATGTCATCTTCATTCTCCTTATGTCTTACACAGCAATCAAATAGTTTCTGCTTCTGCTTCTGTTCTTCAATTAATTTATTTAAGCTCTCAAGAAATTCTATATCTGCTTTTGTTTGTGGTGGAACACAACCAAGCATCAAGTCTCTTATGTGATCCATTATCTGTGCAACATTAAATGTCTTGCTCCTTGTTATCATAATCTCTCTCCTTGATCCTTAAGATTTCAATAGCAATATAACCTACTGCCTGTGCTTTCTCATTAGGTTTCATTGATACAACTTTATTAGTAATTCGATTAGCGTAGTAGATAGCTTTCTGATCTAACCACTCTTTAAATAATTTATCTTCAGGATTTCTATCTGAAGCAACATAGTTCTTGATCGTATCAACCACAAGCAAACTAATCTTGTTCTTATACACTTCACCAATCTTAGGCATTATCTTTTAATCTCCTCTTTCAAATTTGGATGTTGTTTATATAGACACTCCCAAAACAAATGATCTAGTTCTTTAATATGTTTATAGCTAGTATACATATAGAAGTTATAGCATTCATCATTAGGACACTTAGTATAGTATACCATACTCCAACAATTTGCACACTGCCATCCTTTCTTAACTCCATATTGAGGAAGATCAGAAACAGATGACATATAACCTTTAAGCTCTATGTATTTCCATTCAGTAGGATCAATAGGTTTATTCTTCTCCATCTTTCCACTCCTTTATTTGTCTAGCTATCTTGTAATATATGTTCTTAATCCTATGTGGCTTGAGTGCATACCTCTTTCCCAACTGTATATGATCTATACTCTGATGTTTAAACTGACAGTAGATCATAAGATTTCTTATTGCATACTTGGCACCAACCTTCTTACTATATTGAGCAAGTATTGCTCTTTGTTTATTGGTGTTTGTTTTTATATAACCGAATTTGATTGATGATATGTTATTAACTCTAGTACCCATTCTAATTCTACTCATCCTATCATACTCCTATAAATAATTGTTCTAACATTTTTATTAGTTTCATTGCGTGATGTCTCCAACCATCATCTATTATTTCAATACGGCAAAGTTTTCCTTTTTCTATTCCTAATAGGAAGAAAGATTTTTGTTTTACATAACCTATTATATCTATATGTGTGTTATCAGTAGTTATGGTTTTGTTATCATATGATATTTTCAGAGATTCCTCTAGACATAAAACACTAAAATCCTTGTAGGGCAGTTGATTAAATAATGTTACCGTAAATGCTTTATCATCTACTCTAATTGCTTTAATAGTAAGATTAAGTGTGTTAACAGTTAATCGCTTTTTCTCTATTTCTTTCCAGTTCATCCTAATATACCTCTCAGTTCTGGTTTAAGTTGTTCCTTAATTCTTTGATGTGCGTATTCAGTATTCAAATAAATATTCACATCTTCTTCTGGCCCTCTAGTATTCTTAAGACATTTCATTTCCATAACATCAGGCATAATCTTTGACAGTAACCAACCAGATGCAATGATGTACTCTATATCTCCTGTCTCTTTGAATACAGCCTTACCACTCTTATCATACATACTACGTGGAATGGATGAGTAGAGTATAACTATCTTTCCATTATCTCTAGCCAAGTTACTAAACTGTCTACAGTTATACTTGATCCCTGCTCTCTCATCATCACCTGTGTATGGCATACGTTGTACATAATCAGCTATGATAATCTCAAAGTTCTTAGCAGCAACAAGAATCTGTTCTATAGTCCAATCATTCTCAATTCGTATTGACTTACTTAATTTATTTAAGTATTCAGCAGTTTCAGTTTCAACAATAGAATGATCCTTCTCTATATCAGACCAACTATGCTTTGATCTTCTACTCGCGATTCTCGCGTAGTTCTGTTCCTTAGTCAACTCATAATCTAAACACAAGACTCTGTTACCTTGTGCCTCAAAGGTATCAATCAAGTATGTCTTAAGTGTACTCTTACCTACTCCTGGCATACCAGCTATTGCGTGTAAACCTGTAGCAAATCCACCATTAGTAACACTATCAAAAGAAGGTATCCCACTAGGAACATAACGTACTGTACGTGCATTCCTGAGAAAAACATCACTAACATAACTACTGTCAAAAATATGAAACCGTTTAATTGATTGCTCAAGCCAATCAATAAAGCCACTACTATCAAAACAATATGCAGAATTAATGTCAATCTTTCCTTCGTCTTCATTTCTAAATCTCTCCGGTATCTCTAAGATAATAGGGATACTATCAAACTCTCTAAGGAGTTTAGCGGCTTGTCTAGATCCTTCGTATCCAGCGTAGTCCCTATCAAACAAAATAAAAACACTCTTTCCACGTAGATTATATAAATCTTTTTTTGTAACACTCGCTCCCAATGTTGCTGCAATACTTCTATATCCGATTTGATATAAGGTAGCATAATCTGTGAAACCTTCACAGAGAATAACACTGTCACTTGATCTGGTATTCGACTTAAGGAAGCCTCTATTCTTTCCTTCACGATTTCTATGTTTGGTATCCTCTGTTGCTCCGATGATTCTTCTTGTAAATGATTTTCCTTTCTCATATTCAACTACCAAATGTCCATAGTCAGGATCAGTTATATCATTAACATAACGTCCACCTAACTCTTCAATTGTTTCAGGTTTTAACTTCTTAGAGATTAAGAAGTCAGCGTATTGTTGAGCTTGTACTTTCAATGGCTTCTTCTTTACTGGCGTGTTGTCTTCGATTAAATTATTTAACCAGTCTGTTGTATCTTCTTCTACATAATCTCCATTGTATTCTATCTTTAGATTCTCAGCTAGAATATTAAATGGTCTAGCTTTGCATCCAGCATAGCAGTTAAACATTTGATCTTTAAAGTGCAAGCCTGCTGATGCGTGTTCATCAGGATGGAAAGGACAGGGAATAGACACCCATTCCCTGTCATATCCAGATAAATGTACATTAAACCGACTTGCTATCGCTTGTGATAGGGAGAGATTCATTGTATACACCATCTAACAGTTTGGCAACATCTAGTTCTTGGTTTATATGATCAACTTCATCAAATGCTCTAGCTAAGAACACTATAACTTCTCCGAAGTTATCCATAATCCACGTCTTTAGTCCTTCTGTTCTATGTGTCTGTGTTACAATGAATCCATTCTCAGCCTTACTAATTGTAACAGTCATATTACTTTCTCCTTGTATCTTTGTCTATCTTATTAATCCTTGCACCTATTGCTATTGCTAGCACAGAGAATATAACACACGCTATTGCAAAATATAAAAGACAAGTAGTCATTTAACTTTCCTCTCATTTTGATATGATTCAATTAAATTAATTATATGATCCATTTGATATGATCCAATATCTCTTCTAAATCTTTCCATCAACATCTCTGTCTGAACATTAAAACATACATCCATCTTTGCGACATATTGAGCTATCACTAATAATGAATCAGCTATAATTTCTATGTTCTTTTCTCTAGTACGCTTAACGCTATTATCCATTTATATCTCCTTTATATCTATCTTCTAAGAGAAGACTTTGCTGCTCCAAATAAAACAACACAAGCTAATACAATTCCTATTATAATTCCTATTATGAAATACAACAATTATTTCTCCTTCCATTTTCTAATTAACTTAAAGATAGGATCAAACAGTTTCAACCAACTGGTAATGGGAATACATAGTCCTTGTTCAGTTGGTTCAAACCATTCTCTCTGTCCATCATTCTTATAATCAAACCTTCTTATATCTAAATGCAATCCTGTGATCTTATTAACTTGGATGCGAACATACCACGTATGGTTGCCAATGAGAATAGGGAGACTGCTATCCACAGTCTCCCATAGTTGTCTATTCCTTTTGTTTAACTTGTTAGGCGATTGCCTATTAGGTGGTGGTAGATCAGCTAATGCACAGTAACTTTCCCAATCAAGAACTAAAGGCTTGAAGGATGGTATGCTGTCTTGCATAACGCTCAATCGTTTTCGCAAGACCTCTCGCTGTTGAGGATTCAGTTTCCTTATACGCCTGCACACGAAAGGGATCAGTTAATTTATTTAACTTTGCACCTCTTTCAAGATCAGCATACGCATTATTAACTTGTGCTTCAGGTGATGTCTCAATAATCCTATTGAGACTACGCTTGATTTCTAACTGTTCGATTTTAGTCCAGTCAGTTTGTTGGTAGGATTCTTCAAGATATTCATTTTTCCTCTTGACATTTGAATCAAGAGAGTCTATAATATCATTCAATAGATCAGCCATTCAATACTCCTTGTGAGGTAAAAGCAATGTTAGTTACAGACAAAGCGTAGGTACTGATAATACCTACGCTTTATATTCTTTACGGCTATTGAGTGGATTTCTAGTCAAGGCTATGGTTGTTGCTATCTCTTGATTCTCTAGTTGCATATTCTTTCTAACTAATGCATTGATTACTTTATCCATCTCATCATTAGCTTTGAGTAGACTTGCAACAGTAGTCTCAAGCCAAGCAACATACTCAACCTTAGTCATTATCTCCTTATTGTTAGTTGGTTCATTCATAGTATCTCCTTCGATACCGTATAGTATACCATAAATTAATTAAGATGTCAAGTGTTTTAAATTATCAACCTTATCTTGTAACTCCTTTGCTAAGCCATATATCTTAGTTTTTGATTCGTCATACTTGATATCTTCTGTTCTGAATTGTTCGTATGATTCGACATAAATAGTATCAACAAGAACACCTATTTTATCAAGTAAGGTCTGAATCTTTTCCCATTCTTTTCTACTCAAAATATATTTCATATCTAAACATCCAGTTCAATTGGTTGAATATGTATCTTATCATCATTACCAAACCTTGCAGTAACCGTACTCATTAGACCAGAAGAAACAATAGCTTCAAACCAGTAATGAGGATAGCCATCACAGGCTTTCTTAACTTTATTGCAATTATCATTCCATTCTTGATCTGTCCTACTACTACGCATTAACTGTATTACTTCTTCTCTTGTCATAAATTATTTAAACTCCTTTAAAGTTTTGGTATATCCCATATTGAATCATCAAATGGTTGGATCAACCATAAGACAGATGTTTTCTCATACTCATTATCATTGACGTATTCGTTGTTGTGATCAATGATTGTTCTACCTACCATTGGTCTATTAGTTTCAGGATAGTTACTAACGAATCTTCTTCTAGCTTCTGTCACACTGTATACGTGAGTACGTACCATATGTTCAAGGTATGCAGCTAACTCTAACCTTTCAAACTCTAGTATCCAATGAGCAGGTATGTGTCTACGTTCAGCGTAAGCGATCTGGTAATGTTCAAACTCAGGCATAGGGCAACCATCCTTTCTGTTCTTAAGTTATTTAACACTCTTCATCTTTGTTATCTAAATCAAAATCCCACTCACCACTATCATAGTTATCCCATCCACAACTATTACATCTCTTGGGATCACCATCTTCGTCAACCAACTCTTCAGGATCAACATCTTCTTCACAGTTTGGACATAGCATATTAAATCTCCTTATATAAATTGATGAATGATATAACCATATAGCAAAGTAAAGGCAGGACTAACAAACGTGTTAGCAAAACCTTCACCAATAGTTTCCCAAAATGTTTTCTCTTTCTTTACACAGTCAGGTTTAGTCTGATCTGTAATTAGTTTAATTGTTATAGCCAGTCCTATTGCAATGGCTTTACCTAATAGAGGTAGATGAAATGTTGGTACAATAAACCAGCCCCACATAATACTTAGAACATATCCATACCAGATTGGCCCTAGTATTAGTCCACCTAGTACAACAAGTGTACCGACTATGCCTTTACCTACTTGACTATCTCCATCATATGCCATAAATTATTTAAACTCCTTTATTAGATGTATAATTATTCATTAAGGTTGCCTACAAAAGTAAAGGGACTATAAGATGTCTGTTCCACCCCTGTAACAGATTGATCCTATAGTCCCTCATTAGCCAGTAGGATAATCTACTGACATCTAACCTAACTACTAGGATTTAGAAAAGGTAAAACAATCCTAGTAGGTAGGCAATCTTAAATAACTTACGCAATTAAGTTATTTAAAATTTTATTCTTTAGTTGAAGCTATTTTAAATAACTTAATTACTTAACCGAACAACTGCTTAAGACTTTCCCTTGACTGTTCAGGAGTAACCTCAACAACCTCTTCCTTAGTCTTCTTAGACTTCTTCTCACTCTTAACCTTTGGTTCTTTAACCTTCTTAGGCTTAGGCTGATGGACAGGTTTAACCAACCAATCCAAATGACCAGCACCTTGCTGTCTAGCCTGAGCCAAGCTAAGATCACCAATGAAGAAACTAATCAACACGGCAAAGGGATGTGGTGTTTGTTCACTAGCAATAACTGACTTCCAATCCTTCTTATTGAACGTATCAACAGTGGTCGGTCTACCTTCACGTGCAGCTTTGGTATGCTTAGCTTTGATCTTCTCTCCACCTGCAAGCCTAACATCCTCTTCCAAAGATTCAAGATGTGCTTTAACTTCCTTCTCATCATAGATGGCAGTAAGACCAGTAGCTTTAGGCGCAGGCTTGCCAACTGATTTCTTAAGAGACAAAGCAGCAGTCTCACTAAGCTTACCCTTCTTGATGTATTCGTGTACGATCTTAGGCATATCACCAAGACTAAGAATGTAGCTAACCTGTGCGCCAGTAATGCCACACATCCTAGCAATCTCTTCTTGGTTCCAACCAGCGGCCATTGATTTACGAATAGCTTGTGCTGATTCAACAGCAGTATTCTCAGATCGTGCGAAGTTAGCTGACAACTCAAGCGCAACGTTCAACTTATCTTCATCGGTGTGCTGAATAACAGGTACTTCCTCAAGACCAAGATTGAGAGCAGCTTTAACTCTCTGCCTACCATCAACAACAACATCCTTATCAAGCTCATCAACGTGAACAATAAACAAGGGCGTATGGACAAAGCCAACCTGTTTAATAGATTCAACCAATGAGGTATCCAATCCACGATCAGCACGCTTATCGTAATACTTAGATAGGATAGCTGAGTATTGAGGATACTGTTTCAAGTGTGCTTCAGTCACAACAAGCAACTGTTGCGGGTTACGTGTTTCAAGTGTANGATTCGATCCTTCTTGCGTCATATTTCTCCTTAAATTATTTAAACATCAAAGATGCTTCTAAGTTTCCAGCTTGTACCATCATATACAAACTGTATATTCCTTATGCTTCGTGGTTGTTTAATCACTATAACCTTTGTAAATTTATCAGGCATAGCAGCTAGCTTAACAACGTTATCTTCTTTAAACAAAGTCTCTAAGCTAGCATCGCGTGTAAGACTATGTTTACATTGTATCATATAAAATTTTAGATCAGATGAATTTGTTTTACCAGTTAATCTTAGTTGATCTATAATACTCAACTCTTCCCATACTAGAAGATCAGCAACGCCGTGACTACCAGCACTACGCATACCATCATATCCAATCTTTCTTAATTTATTTAAGATTGATCTTTCAAAGTCAGCGCCTTGTTTTGCTTTACTTCTAGCCATAAGCGTAAGCGTCCTTATAGGTTATGCATTCCAATCTTCCCAAACTTCCTTACCCATTGGTGCATCTACCAATCCATCGTAGTCAAGTCTACCACCATAGTATCCATTGCTATCATTACGAAATACAATCAAACCATATCCACCTTCAGTATGAATCTTATATCCGTAAGCTATAGTAGATTCATCTTGCTGTTGATCTTCTGGTACTTCAGGCATAGTGATTTCTTCAATGTCCTTAACTACCCAAGTTACCATTTGATGAATGTTACTAATCTCATAGAAGTATGAATGAGAACAGCAATCACCAGACACAGAGAAACTATGTACTCCTTTATCTGTGGTGATATACAGTCTATAATCATCTTGGATATTAATTTGTTTGATCCTCTCACCATTCAAAGTATCATTATGCGTATGCCAATTATTAAAATCTTTGCCCATATAATCCTCTTAATTTATTTAAAGCTGGAATTTAATATCCTCTCGCCAACAACTACCATCACCTACTTCATTACCGAATGGACACCATAAACATTCATAATCTTTAGATGAGGTATGATCTCTTTCAGGTTGCCTATCACCTATCATTATTCTTTTATAAATATCTTCAAGCTTAGCCATTCTACTAACTATATATGGTACATCTCTATCAATTCTAAATGGGATCATAAACTTAGATGACTCCCTATGCTTAACACATAGGTACCATCTTTCAAGTTCCCATACTACCATATACCCTTGTACCTGTCCATACCATTCATCATTAATTTCACCTGTATCTTGAATCTTTTTCCACATTGCTTGTTTAACTGCTTTGCATTCCAATCCTTCTACACCAAATGGTGTAATCAATAATGCATCAACGTGTGCAGTTATATAGAAACCAGAGGGATGATTATACCTACCTTCAATTCCATTCTCTGCGATCTGTACTCTATATCCTTCAGGTAATCCACGATTTATATTATTTAATACCGCCGCTTCGTGTATGTGTCCATCATTAAGGAAATTAAAACCACTCAATCCATTGCGCTTACCAGTAGTCATAATGTTGAATGTCTTCCTTCCACATCCACCAAAATCACTACTCATATGGAAATGATTTCTCTTATGTAATTCAGGTTGCGCATTACACTCACTACAAGGGTGTCCTGATGTAGCTTTGATAACATTCCCTACTTCGTGTGCCTCATACAATAGACCTGGAATATTATCATCTAGCTGAGGTCTAATATCTACTTTCATTTATTTAATTTCCTTTGCATTAGTTACTAGCCCATAGGGAGATTTACCTTGAACTATTAAAAACCATTGTCTTGTATCTTCACGATATATTAAATCTATTTTTTCTAAATTGTATGGATGTACTAACTGATCTGCTATGGTTAATAGGGTTGGAGATACAAACTTATGAAAGTTTTCCTGTAGAATTTCATCTATTATTTTTTCCATTTATTTAATCCTTCTAGTTCTTGGTTTAAGTGTACATTAATTGCTTCTGTAATTTCTTTAGATTGATATTGTGTATCACCAAACAAACGACATACAGCTATTCCCAACTTTGGTTTGGCATCAGGATCACAGACAAACATACCATTTGGTTTCTTAGTAATATGTGTTAGTTCGTGAATTAAATTAATTACAGCACGTCTGTTATTCCATTCCACCTTACTATTAAAGAACACATTAACAACATTCTCAGGTGGAAAACAGAAAGCTTTCAAGTGAGTATCATCTACTGTCATAAAAAGAATTGATACATTCTTAACTCGCTCAATTAACAAACCTAACTCACAGTCAGGATGTCTGATCAAATGAGTTTGTATCACATCTAATGTTTCTTGTCTATAGATTTCAAACTCAGCTTTTAAATTATTTATTGGTATGTTATTCTTATTATCTTTACCAATACCATTCACAGTCAACAAGCAAATCAAACCTAAAGATACGATTTTCATTTAATTAATTCCTTATGAATAAGATACAAGTTCATCTTGTGTTCTACCACACTTAATACATTCTCTCTTCTGTCTACGCTCCACACATACAAGTTTATCTGTACCTGTTTTTCTCCAAAACAAATCATAGAACTTCCATTTACTCCATTTATGCCAACACATCATACGCTAATCTCCTTTGCTTCTTTCAAGTTAATTTCTTTAAAACAATGAGGACACTGTATTCTTTTCATCATTGCTTTCTCATTATGATGCTGCACTCTACACTTAACAGAGCAGAATACTTGCCAATAAATCTTAGGGATGAATGGCTTTTGACACTTCAAATTATAGCATAATTTCTCTTCCATAGGCGTATAAAACCTCTCAATAGGCGCTCCTACAATAGCTTATAAATGCCTTATATTAGCCTTATAGTTGGCCTTAGTATAATAACACATACCCTAGCCTATGTCAAGGGATTTTTAGTTATTTTTACCCTTTTTCTTCCAACTTCTAACAATTCTCCTAATGATTTTAGGGATCTTATGTTTAGATTTCTTAAGCTTTCTAATAGCTTTTTTCTTCTCATCTTCTGTCATAAATTATTTAAACTCCCAATAAAATGAACTGCAATTCTAATAACCAATCTAGAAAATAGTAGGTTATAAAATAGCTGACAGCTATAGCAAAAGGTATCAAAGTCAATATGAATCCAAGAAATCCTTTATGATCAAAAGGTATTTCTTCTAATGGTCTATCTTCATCTTTTTGCATTTAGGCAACGATCTTTCTAGGCGTGTTTAAATTAAGGAATTAAATTATTTAAAATTACAATAATATAAAAGATATTTTAAATAATTTAATTCCTTATTTAATTACCAATCACTTTTCTTTACATACTCACCTTGCACGAATACAAACACCTCATTTCCATTACTCAATGATCCTTGAATCATATCACCATATGCACTAATATTCCACTCTAATTTGTCTCTTAGTTTCTCTGCTATAAACCTATAGCAGTAATACATATCGCAAGATATTTTCATTTCGATTAATTTTTGCTGTATGGAATATATCCCCATAGTGATTGATCCAGCTTGACAAAATGCTTTCAACCTTGCATCTTTATTATTCGTAGGTGGTAGGAATTTAACCTCTATCGCTTGCATTGCTAATCTCCTTAATTTATTTAAACTTCATCAAAGAAAACTATTACTATACAATAGTTTCTTTTTTGGTTAGCAAAATGCCATATCTCTTTATCATCAGGTGATACGAAAATCTCATACCAAGTTTGATAACTTGATCCACTTCTGCAAAATAAATTCTCTGATATTTTACAAAGTGTAGGTAAATCAACTTTCTGAGAAATATTAACACCTTGTGAATATCCTGTTATGTAATACATTTAGATTTCATCCATCCTTTCTTCCCATTCTGTCTGGTTAATAAAACCAAGATTGAATGCTTTGTTAAGATAAATCTCTTTCCCATTCTCAGAAAGAGAGTCATAACCTTTAAATAATATACTAGCTCTAAATTTCATATTGTGCAATTGGCTAGAATAGGATTTTCCATTCACTAATCCACCAACATTCCAATCCATTTCTAAGGCTAGATAAGCTTCACAGATGTCGAATCTATCCCAATACATTTCTTTTAATCTCCCTTATTTTACTAATCGCAGATTCAACAATATTTGATTCTAGCTGAAATGCCTTTTCATCTTCAAATCTTCCATCTTGTGCAGCATCATCAGCTTGAATCAAAAGATTATTTGAGAGAGTAGTTAATACGTGTTCGGTTGTCATTTGTTTCAACAAACCTAGAAACGTAAGAAACTGATCTGTAGTCAGATTTGACATTTCTTTTCTCCTTAATTTATTTAAGAACTTGATTGAGCCATTGTCATTGTTCTAAATTATGGTCTGTGTTCTATACAATATCTTTGGAAATCGGACGGCATAAACTTATTTCTACATCCTAACATAATACAAGTTGAGTTGTGCCAATCTTCAATCATATCTTTAACTTGACTGTATTCATCTATTTTAACTTTTCCTTGTACATTCCATCCAACTTGCTTAATATTATCTACTTTTGTTAATAGCCAAGCTAAATCGTCTAACCCTGCCTCTGCATTAGGATTAGACAGATTATCTAATATTTTCTCTACTTCTTCAATTGTAAGTTTTGGATCAACCATATAAACCTTTCTAGGCAATGGCTCAATTAAATTCTTAATTAAATCAGAGTCTATGACTTTGTTGCTTATGCCAAATCACAACTTATCTCCCTTAGACACATCAGGAAGTCTATAGATTACTTTATCTCTCCTTGTGATGCAACCGTACTAACTTATTTAGTTACGTGCATTTAAGGGATTAGGAAATGGTATCGCCATATTATCTATAGAGCTATTCAGTTTTCAATGATTAAATAATTTAATATCAATCCGATTCAACCAATGGCGCATTAAAAGTTAAAATCTGTAGTTATCGTATTCGGTAGAGTTTAAGGGAATTGGCCGCAATTCTCTTTTCTCATATTCACACTCGCCAAGTAAAGGCGCAAGTAACCAATTCTGATAACGCCTAATCGCTGCATCTTTGAACATCGCAGTGTAAATTACTTTCTGCGATATTGGTATACCGTCAACACCATTGACATTGACAGAATAACCGGCCCTTTGCCATTTCTTTCCAACTTGAACATAAGGTGCATAGAGTCTCTTCATTCTTGCCATATTGAATCCTCTCTGCGCCATTGGCTCAATTGAATTGATATTAAATTTTCAATCAACAATTCACTACTGAAAGAAATATTTCAGATTTACGTGCGAATGAAAGTCATTCGATTTCTAAGATGCAATCTACTCTCTTATAGTTGCCTTGTCAAGCTTAATTTATTTAAAAAACAACATTCAGCATTCGATACGCTAATCTTTACTGAATGAGAATATTAGAAATCCTTCGATATGATAATCTGCAATTCCTAATACTCTAATAGTCTCAATCACTTACGCTTAACCGATCAGATGTAATAGCCTGTATCGGATTTGATCCTACGCCTTACGATTGCTTATACTTTAGCAACTATATACGTAAACGTACAGGCTAATGGAATGATGTTATACAGTATTAAGATTATATCTCATTCCATTTATTACTATTAGATATAAGCTTAGATGTCAACTAATGAGAAAAGGTTGTCTAAATAACTAAATGATCCCACATTGCTAATCTCCTTAATCCAAATTAAATAACTTAATTCAATATTTAGCTTCGCTAAAGACTCAACTAAATTATTTAATTTTCAATGAACTTAATTAAATTAAATAAGCATTCAATAGACAAATAATATTGTAGATCAGACTATATTGTCAAGCTTTTTTTCTTGCACAGATAATTAACTTGACTAACATACTTTATCAATACGCAATCTGCGGTATTGAATGCTTATTTAATATGAGAAAGAACTGTTAGAATTTGATTCAAATGGTAAGCATAAGCTATGCCAAATGACTTAGTATAGAATCTGCAACTAGGTCTTAAAGAACATAAGTACATTAACTGTACTAAAGGCATTTCAGATTCTAATATTTCAAATTTCATACTGTGATATATAGCAATGAGTATGCCATACTTATTAAATAAATTAAGTGATGAGAAACAATAGACTTATGAGAGTATTAGAATAATTAGAAAAAGATTGTAGGTAATATTTACTCTATTTTATTGTTTTACGATATGTAATATTTATATAGCTGTTGATAATAAAAGAGTTATGGTATGTAATTATTATATATCATTGTAAGTATAAGAATATAATAGAGTTATATTATTTAATAAGGTTATCTGAGGGATTATATATTATATATAGAATATATTCATTATATATAATATAGTATATATAATATAAGTATAATAGAATAATATAGTTATATTATATTAGTTAATATATATTGTGAGGATTGTAGTCATAAATATAAGATAATAAGGAATATATTAAATAATATAATATGATATATTATATATCTTATATATGGTATTAAGTGTAGTAGATCTAATATAGCGTATATCTAATTGATAACATTAAGCTTAACAATTAAGCAATATGTTTTATATTAGAATGTAGCTATCATATATAATATTATAATCATACAAGCTTCACATATTAGGTATATAACTTGTATCAATGCAATCATTGTACCATATGAAAAAGATTAGAGGGTAGGGATATTGACCAACCATCTTACCCCATTGATTGATGATCATATATAACACACAAAGAAAATAAATAGTTGAGTATATACAACACACAGTAAAAAAGTATAGTTCAGCATATATAACACACAGAATAAAAATATAGTTCAGTATAACACACAAGATAAATAATTTAAACAACACACCACAAGAAATATTTTTAATAGAGGCAACCTTAAGTTAATTAAACACATCTAAGCTTACGTAAGATAAATTAATTTAGTTCTAATAAAATAAAGCTTGACAAGATTAATCCTATCGTGTATGATTATAATGTCTTTGGAGAAAGACTACGCTAATTGCTAATAATCCTTAATATCCAGGGATTGAGAACTTGTAATCCTTGATCCCTGGTTACTTTTTAAATAAGGAATTAAATTAATTAAAATAACTTCAACTCATTATAGAAAGAAATTTTAATTAATTTAATTCCGTAAATTAAAACACTATGGAAGATAAGTTTAAAAACTTTAGATTAGTTAAACAAGATGAGAATAAGATTGTCATTCAGAATGAACAGTTAAAGAAAGAGATATGTTCATCCATTGCTTCAGGTCAATGCACAGTTCCAGAAGACATAGTTAATTTATTTAATATCTCATACGAGAATGCAATTCAACTTCTTAATGATCCGGGATTTCTAGGAATGATTAAGAAGCAAACAATGGCTAAACTTAATCTTACCTTTCATACAACCATACCAAACAAACTAAATGAGATTATAACTAAAGGTGATTATAAAGAGTCAATGCAAGGAATGAAACTAGCTGCTCAACTAACAGACAATCTCAAGAACATAGGAGCAGATGTTAATATCAATGTCAATCTTGAGAACTTAGTTAAAGAAGCAGAGAAGACAGTTAATGTTATGGATACTGAGTTTAGGAAAGTGAGTTAATATGGCTGAGAAATACATACCAGAACATATTGCTATTAAAACAGTAAAAAACTATGAACCTGGTATTCCATCAAAGGAACCATTAGTATTACCTAGAGTAGATAAATGGGGAGAAGAGTTAGGTCTTACTCATAAAATCAATGAAGATGTTTTATCCTCATTCAAGAAAGCTGAGAGAAGACTAGAATACGCTTGGATTTATAACTTGAGAGATGATGTAATTTACCATTGGAACAAGTTCTTAAATAAATTAAAAATTGGAGAATAGAATGAAATATTTTGTTAGAACAATTATCTTTCTTGGTTTTATCGTTGCAGGTTATTCTGCTGTGAGATGCCAGGATAAAGTCTACAACTATAAACTGGTTGGTGCTTATGACGCTACTCAGTTTAAGTTCAATGCTGATGAAGTTGGTGAGTACATTGATGGTTTTCAGTTTACCTTTGAAGGTAGGATTGCAGGTAAGAAAACTTTCCTCAATGGTACAGCTACCTTTGAAAGAAAGAATGACGTAACTATGGTTGATCCTGAAACCTATCCTTTGCCTACGCTTATGGGATTCAGCATTGTTAAACGTAATACTGATTCACTTAGGTTTGGTGCTAGGCTTGGTCATACTTTTGATAAAGTATTTGAACCATTCGTAGCTGCTCAGGTTGGATTCCGTAATTCCAATGATGTTCAGCCACGTAAGCTTGAGAGAGCCTACTATGTTGGATCAGATGTTAACCTTAATCGTTTCTTCATTCGTGTAGCTTATCAGTTCACAAGGGTTACAGGCAATGAAGGAATTGAACAAGGTTATGTGTTTGGTGGTGGTTTCCGATTCTAAGGAATTAAATTATTTAAAATTGCATAAAATATTCTGAAAGATATTTTAAATAATTTAATTCCATAAATAATTTAAAAACGTATGAATAACACAATACTCCAAAAGTTTATCCAGTTACAAGAAGACTTTCAGGAGTATTGTGTTGTCAACGTCTGGATTAAAAATGTTGGTGGTATCTTAGTTAGACTGATCTTTAACAACCTACAAAGAACTCTTTGGAATCTATTCAAAGAAGATTGGAAAAACATTGATGGTCAGATCAAATGGTATCTAGTCAAGATGAGAAAAGGTGGTGCATCCACATTCTTCATTGCTCTATTCTATTGGCTTACCACAATGTTTAGAAACAAATCTGCATTGATTGTTGCACACGATGATGATTCAGCAAAAGCAATGATCAATACAGTTCAAACTATTCATCTACGTTCTGAAAGATGGTTAAGACCAAAGACCAGAACAATGAATAGAAAAGAAATATACTTTGCTAATCCCATTGAAGAAGCAGAAAGAACAGGTGATGTCGGGTTAGATTCTCTCATTGATTCAGCAACCATTGATACAAAGACATTAGCAAGATCAAGAACATTTCAGTTTGCACTACTCACAGAGTTTGGTCAATATCCAGAACTAGGCTTAAACATAGATGAAAGATTAATTGCTTTATTCAATGCTGTACCTGATGAGCCAGGAGTTAAATCATTTATAGTAGCAGAATCAACAGCAAGAGGGGATAACGAAGCTAAAGATTTCTGGTATGATCCTACTAATGGATTCAGAAAGATATTCATTGGAATGGTAGCAATGGAGAAGTACCGTACTCCCATTGAGCTAAAAGATTACTTTGAATTATCAGAACATCCTGAATCAAGATACGGAAATGAACTAGAAGAACGTAAGAAACTTATACCAGAAATCAAATTCTGGTATCCTCATTTAACGACAGAGTATGAAATTGAAAATGAGGTAATGGCAAGATTGTTGTGGAGAAGAACAACAATAGATACAAAGTGCAGAGGATCAAAAGAGAAGTTCAGACAAGAGTATCCCATTACAGTTGAAGATGCGTTTGCAGGATCAAGTGAATCAATATTCAACATCAATAAAGTTCTTCATATGGAGGAAGTTTTAAATAATTTAAAACTCAAACCTGCTAGATACTCATACTTTCACGATGATGACAACAAAGACAAAACACATAAATTCCATAGAGATAGCTATGGCGCACTTGAAATCTATGAAGCTCCACAAGATGGTATTCACTATGTCATCGGAGCAGATGGAGCGCAAGGTGTTCCCAAAGGTGATGATTCTTCTGCATATGTACTCAAATTACCTCATCTCGAAGAAGTCGCTTGTTTCTCTGATATTGTCAAGCCTGAACAATTCGCAGGTGTTTTAAATTATTTAGGTTTGCTATACAATCAAGCTTTGATGGGTGTTGAGTTAAATGACAAAGGTGGTTATGCAGTAAATGAAAAGCTAATGAACTTCTATCATTATCCAAACTTATACTATATGATCAATCCATATGACACAAAAGTTCCAACAGATGTTAAGTATGGATGGATTACAGACAAGTCAAGTAGACAGATAATGATTAGAGATTTTAGTGATGACGTAGAAAATGGAAAAATATTCATTAAGTCAAAAAAACTCTTGACACAAATGAAAACATTTGTTAAACTTAAGGACGGTAAGATTGGAGCATCACCAGGAAAGCACGATGATCTTGTTATATCTGCAATGATAGCAAGACAAATAGCTTCACAAGTTCATATACCTAGACCAATAATACCAAACAAAGCTCCTAAAGGTTCAGTTGATTGGTACATTGAACAGTTAGGACGTAAGCAAGGGCAAAGACCAAGATTCAATAGAGGGAGAAATTAAATAAATGAAATTCGTAATAAGATGTAAATCGCTACAAGAAGTTGAAAGATATGAAAACATTCCTGTCAACTGTGAAGTAACACTTAGACAGCAAAAAGATGAAACTAATTCTACTATAGTTGTTATGGCTAACTTTCAACAACACAAAGATAGTAAACTTGATTGCTATATCGGAATAGATGCAGCTTTAGTTGATGATAATCTTAGAATTGGAGATGAGTACGAAGTTGAAATAAGAAAGGTGAAGTAAATGAATCGGCGTAACTTTCTCAAATCGTTTAGTGCTGCTGTTGTAGGAACAGTTGCAGCAATTAAACTACCTCTAGCAACACCATTAGCTGAAAGAGTAGCAGAGGTTAGGAGACATACACTTAAAGCTATAGAATTTGTTGAGATACATATTGATAGATTCACAACTATGAGAATAACCAAGTTACAATATCTAATGAGAGAAAAATCTTTCAAAGATAAAGGTTATGAACTCAACGGAAATCAATTAACCTACACTCCTAAATGGGGTTGGGATGATGAGGAATGGGATTCAATATGAATAGGAGAAACTTTTTAAAAGGATTTTTAGCTACAGCAGCGGTTGTTACTCTTGCTCCATTAGCACCGATTGTAGAATTGCCTGTCCAGAATGCAACCTTTGAAGCGTTGATTGCAACAACCTTAAAAAACTATAGACGAGTAATTGCAGATAATATTACTATGAAATCTTGTGTATGGATGAAGTTTAAAGAATTAGGTTGGATTGGTGGTGGACAGGATATAGTTGAACCGATCGTATACTTAAATAACTTAAATGGCTAAAAGTCTTACAAGTAACTATAAAGCATCTTCAACTGCTATCATTCCTGCTCTTGAAATGAAAGAGTCAGGAAGTGGTCAATTTGATAATGATCTTTGGATGTCAAGATTACATCAAACCTTGCAGTGGAGACAGAACTACTGGAATGGTGATAGGAACTGGAATAGAGCCTATGATATGTTCCGTGGTAAGCACTGGCGTGATAATCAAGAAGAAAATCCTTCTAGCGATCAGTTACGAGAGAGGATAACTGTCAACGTTACTCAATCTAGTGTGCTTGATATTGTTCCGTTCTTAATGACATCTCATCCCCTATTTCAAGGTAAGGCTAGAAAGATAACTAAAACTAATTCAGTCAAGCTACAAATGGAAGCTCTTAACTATGAGTATCAGCAGAGAGAGATGAACTCACAAGTTAAGAAGTCTGTCTATGATGCTGCCATATGTGGACACGGCGTAGCTAAAGTAGGCTATACCTTTGAGCTTGATGAGGGGATTAAGAAAGCAGATGGAAAGACAACTAACTACGAAGATTATATTAAGGAAGATACGCCATTTGTTAAGCGGATTAGTCCTTTCTTTTTTCTCATTGATCCAATGGCACCCGAAGCTAACTTGGAAACTGCGAGATGGTGTGCAGAGATTTTTCTCAAAACTGAGAGGGATATAATTGCTAACAACAGGTATAGTGCATCAGTAAGAAATAAAATCAAGAGTAAATATTATCCATTACTTTATAAGAACTCTCAACTAGGAGTACACTCGGATGATCCAATCTTAAATAATTTAAGTAAGGATTCAGATGATCCTGCTCTACCAGAATCTAAACTTGTCCTTCTATTTGAAGTTTGGGATTGGAAATATAAGAAACTTAGAACATTTGCAGATGGTTGTCCAGAACCACTCCTAGAGAAAGACTGGCCATATGACTACATTAATAAGTTTCCCTTCGTTAAATTTGATTATATTACTATACCAGATGAACTCTATGGAGTCGGCATACCATTCCAGATTGAAGATCAACAGTTTGAGCTTAATCGTAATCGTACCTACGCTTTTGAACACAGGCGTAGATTCTCAGCAAGAAAGTATGAAATCCTTAAAGGAGTAGATGAAACAGAACTAACCAAGTTTGCCAATGGTGAAGATGGTGCGATGGTCAGGGTTCAGCAAATTGGATCAATCAAACCCATTGAAGATGCACCTATGCCAACAGATACGCAAATCGTTGAAGCAATGATTATGCGTGATATTCAATCTGCAACAGGCAAAGACGCATTATTTAGTGGTCAAACATTGGGAGATAGAACAACATCAGGAGAGGTTCAAACAAGAGCATCCATCTTTAGACTTAAGCTTGAGGATAGGATTGATACAGTTGACAAGTTTGTATTAAAGGTTGGTGATCTAGTATTACAGCATATCAAAGGTAATTTTAAGAAAGATAGAATCATCAGACTATTTGGTAATGAAGGAGAGTATTGGGAAACTCTTACGCCTGATATGATCAAGGATGAAGTGGATATATTTATGGATACTATATCCGCTCCTAAAGTTGATCCTTTAGTTGAAAGACAGCAGGCAATGAACATTTGGCAAATCACAGTAGCGCAAGCGCTGCCTCTAATTCAAGCTGGTATTCTTCAGATAGATTTAAATAAATTATTTGGATGGCTTATGGAGAAGATGGGTATCACTGATGCTGCTAGATTCTTTCTACCTGCTCAGACTCCTACTGCTCCAATACTTGAGAATCCTGCTCCACCTGATCTCAATAAACAGCAGCAAGGGAGTGTACTTCCATTCCCACAAGGAGTACAACAGAACCAACAACCACAAGACTTTACAGCAATGCTGCAAGGTATCAATGGTTCTGGTTTCGCTAATCAATCTGGTTTACAGATAGGACAATGATATGATCTACGCTTCGCTCCGAACATTTCTTTCAAACAGAGGTTTTCAGAAATGATTACTAAAGGCAAAGGTGGTTATACAGTTAAGTCTCATACTACAGGACGTAAGTTTGGAACTTACAAGTCAAAGAAAGCAGCAGTCAAGAGACTCAAGCAAATTAAATATTTTAAAAAGGTTAAAGGTTAATATATGAAAACACCTTATCTTCATACAGATGATTATGAAAAATATGTTTTAGATTTTATGGCATCAGATAAATTTGATCCTGATAATCCTAGAATAACCTATCAAGGAGTTGATGTAGAACAACATCCTTCATTAGAGAAGGGCAGCATTCATCTTATGGATAGAAGTGGTAAGTTTGAATCTGTGCCTATTGAGGTTAAATAATTTAATATGCCTTTATATGATTTTCAATGTATAGAGTGTGAAAAGGTAGAGGAAAAGCTTTTTCCTAAAGCTATTGACTTTATGTTATATCAGAAATACTTAGAAGAGTATATAGAAGAATTAGATGTAATACCTGGATATACTGTAATACACACTGATTTATATCTTCATTATTGTGAGTGTGGTCAACCACAACAAGTATATACTCCTTTGCCTAGTATGCAACCTGATAGTATGTGGGCAGGAACAGATACAAGGATGGGTTATTTCACATCCAAGAGCAAATATGAACGAACATTAAAAGATAGAAATATTGTAACTGTTGATAAAAAAGAACTTGACAAGATTAATAAGAACGTGTATAATGTCAAGCAAGATAAGATAAAGAAGCAAATAAATAATTTAAATAGCTTCGTAGAAAAAGAATTAGCGAGCGTAGAGATTTCTCCTGACGGTAATACCGTAAAGGAAAAAAATAAATATGCTCGTAAACGGCAATAATATAACGACACCGGAAAATACTTCTAGTGATACGCAAACAGTTCTAAAGCCTAATCCTAATCCGTTTGCTAACCCAGGTGTGCCTGCTGGTTTCTTGGATCAAGATCCTAACTCTCTTACCTTCTTGTTTGATCCCGATACAGGAGAGCATAAGATTGCTAAGAAGCAGGAGACACCGCCAGTTACTCCACCTTCTGATACACCACAGAATCAAGAACCAGCTAAGTCTGATCCTAATGAGGAAAGATTTCTTAGACTTGAACAAAGTATTGTTACCATCGGTTCTTTTCTTGAAGGTCTAAAGAATGGTGGTTTAAGTAATTTAAATCCACAGAATCCACCAACTCCAACACAGACTCCTGAAGAGTTTGATTATACAGGAGTTGATATTTCTGATCCGAATAATATACGTGATATAATCCGTAATGAATTTAAAACACTTGTTGCAAGCGAACTCAAGCCATTAATAGGTAAGCAGCAGGAGCTAGGCGTAAGAGCTAGCTTCAATGAAGCTGCCACTAAGTTTGGTGATGAATTTCTAAAAGATGGCGTACCTGTCATCGAACTCCTAATCAAAAATGGAGTAGTGAAAAGTGATCCGAATATGGACTTTGTTAATATCTTCCTGACACTCAAGCAGGCAGGTATGATTAAGCCCAGTTCCGCTAACACGGATAGCACTATTCAACCGTCCAATGGGTCAACTAGACAGCCACAGACGGCACAAGAGTTAGTACAGCGTGCTAATGCACTCTCTACTGAAACTCCTGGCGCACAGCGGACAATTATGAGTAACGGCAACCCTAAGAAGGGAACGAAGGCATATACGGTCAACGATGCTGTTGATGATGCTTTCAATGAACTTTTTGGTGGTCGTTAAATAATTTAAGTTGAATAGTATAAGGAGAACTTTTTATGTCCAATCCTAACTTTGACACGCTAGTTGCGACTACGCTTAAGAACTATCGTGCAAATCTTGCTGATAATATTACGGCTCACCAAGTGCTGTGGTATCAGTTGAAGGAAAGAGGCTTCGTTAGAGAAGACGAAGGTGGAACTTCAATTGTTGAACCATTGCTTGTTGGTCGTAATACTACTGTCAAATCCTACGCTGGATATGACATCATTGACACCGCGCCTCAGACTGGAATCACCGCTGCTGAATACAACTGGAAACAGGTTGCTGGTTCAGTTTCGATTTCTGGTGAAGAGGAATTTAAGAATGGTGGATCAAAAACCAAAGTCATCTCACTTCTTCAATCAAAGATCACACAGCTTGAGCTTTCAATGATGATGGAAATCAACCGTCAGTTGCAGGCTGACGGTACAGGTAATGGTGGTAAAGACATTACTGGTCTTGATCTTGCTGTTGAAGATGGAACAGTTTGGTCAACTTATGGTGGTATTGACTCCAACGCTTTCCCCTACTGGCGTAATCAATGGGTTGATTATAACGCCGTATATGGATTGCTTGATCTTGGTGCTGGTATTACCACTTCTTTAAAGAATTTAATTCGTGCTATGGAACGAATTTATAATTCTTGTATGCGTGGTAAGATTAGACCTACCGTTATTCTTACCGATCAGCTTATGTATGAGGCATATGAGCAGAGTTTGCAACTAACATCTTCTAATTATCGTGTAATGATAGATCAGAAGATGGCTGATGCTGGCTTTATGAATCTCCTTTTCAAAGAAACTCCTGTTGTCTTTGATGAAGATATGCCTAATGCTTCTCTTGTTACTAACTCAGATGACCATCAAATGAAGTTCCTTAATGCCGACTTTATGAAATTTGTTGTCGGACGTGGAAAGAACTTTGTGGTTACTGATATGCAACGTCCAGAGAATCAAGATGCTAAGGTTAGTCAGATTATCCTTTATGGTAATTTGACAATCAACAATCGTGCGCGTCAAGGTGCGATTACTAATATTGATACACAAAATACATAAGGATAACATTTAAGTTATTTAAAGGAGATTTAAAAATGTCACAAAAACTACTTGGAGTTGATATTTTTAGAGTTGATACTGTGCAGCAACACGAACTTGGAATGCAAGCCAAAGATATTCGTGGAGGTGAAGGATTCTTTAGCTTTAAAGAATTTATTGATGGTACTACTCAATTTCGTAGATTTGATCCTGCTGGTGAGTATAGATATGTCAAAGGTGGTACAGGTGGTGCAACAGAAGGTGTTGCTGTTACTGCTGAAACAGGTGCTACTGATACCATAATGCCATATCAAGTTATTAATATGACAGCAGAAGGAGTTATTGAAGGTGTTCCTGTTGTTACTATTCCCGCTAATAGCTTTGGCTGGATTCAGATTAATGGTAAACACTATAACCTCAATGTTCTTGATGCTGTTGCTGATGATGTTCTACTTGAGCCAGGAGCAGGGCCGTCTTTGATTGCTGCTACACTAGACATTGGTTACTTTGGAGCTTCATTAGGTGGAGTATCAATCAGAAAGATTTGTGATGCTAGCTCTCTTGGTGGTGCTGCCAATAGGGGAGTTGGATCAATCAGACCATAAGGAGTATATATGGATTTTGAAAAAGTTACTACTGAAGATGGTAAGGAAATCTTAGAATGTAAGCCACGTTTTGATTCGACGATGGTTGTTCGTAAACCTGTTCCAACTCCTACTGTTCCAGTAGTTAAGGAACCTAAACCAGAAGTTGATCTTATTGCTCCTGAAGCAGTCAATAAGAAAGACTTTGAGTCAAAGACCAAGAAGTAAGAAATTAGGGTTATACGTTAAGGTTTTTATTAGTTGTCTCCTGTTTGCCGCTTTAGCGTATAACCCTAATACTTAATTTATTTAAGAGGAATTATGCCAATTGATATTGAAAACTTTATTAACGAAGATTTGTTGAACGCTTCGGTATCCAATGCACCAAAAGAACCTGAGAAGGTTTTGAGTTTTAATAGATCGGTTCAATTAACTGATTCGATTGAAAAAACTCCTACTCCCAAAAAGAAAAGATTTATTATTCGTTCTTGGATCATAGATAAGTTTACAACGAAACGTAAGAGAGTTGAACTTACTCCTTCAGTTTGTGATGTCTGTGCTTTTGATATTGCTGCTGAGAAACACGGAAATTGGGATGGAGTACCTGAAGCTAGAAAAGCTGATGTTTTGCAAGCTGTTATTGAGCATAAGCGTGAAATGCATCCTATTAGAGAAGATTTGATTGTTGATGAAGATGATATGCCTCAACAATGGCTTGGCGATAAATCAACTATACTCTAAATTATTTAAACTAATGACCATAGAAGACTTCGCATTACTAATGATTCGTGAGCAAGACGAATCATCTTTAGACTCAGGCTATCTTGCAGTTGTTAAAGGATGGACTGAAGATGCTATTGATGAATTGCTTCTTGCTCACGATTGGCGTGAATTACGAAGAACTAAATCATTTACAACTGACACAGTAAACTCTATCTATACCATAGATCAAGGCGTAAGAGAGATTCGTGCTATGAGGTTCAAAGTTACAAATGAACCTATTGATTATCTTGATGGTGAGATGTTGTATAGTGTAGCAGAGGATTTAGAACAAGTACGTAAACCTAGATTTTGGTTTTGGGAATCTTCTATATTTCAATCAAGTGATACGCAACTAAAGATTCAGTTTGATAGTATTCCTGATGTTGCATATGTGATTGAGTATTTAGCTATTGTTGATCCTCTTAGCTTGACATCAACTAATATAAATGTTCCTGTACAGAGACAGATGTTTGCTGCTCTTAAGCATAGAGTAAGGGCATTTATTTATGAACAGGATGGTAATGATGCACAAGCACAGAGTTATATCCAACAGTTCTATGGTGTGATTAATAGATTACTTGAGAAAGATAATTCAAAATCTGCTAACAATTTAAGATTACAAGCTAGAGATATTTCTCATACTAGAGATAAAAGACTAGCACATCTTGATCCTAATCATTTTAGTTAATTTAAATGCCACAGGAAATAGTACCAAGAAATCAAGATATAACACAAACCTCTTGGCAGGATGGTATCATTACGTCTTTACCACCTGAAGAACTACCACCAACAGCAGCACAAGATTTAGTAAATGTTGAATTAGATATTGATGGTAATCTGACTACTAGAACAGGTGCATTAGCTTTTATTCAACCATCAACTACTAGCAGAATAACATCAATATTTAGAGCGCAGTATTCAAACGGTACTGTGCTAATATTATTTACTGCTGGAACTAAATTATTTAAATGCAACGAAGATGGATCATCAATCACAGATATTACAGGAGCATTAACTTTACCTAGTAATACTTTCTGGCAATGGGCAATGTTTGGTGATTTAGCTATAGGAGTTAATAAAGCAACATCAGGCGATAACCCAGTTAAAGTTAATAATGCAGGAACAGCAGCAGCATTAGGCGGATCACCACCTAAAGCTAAATATGTTAGAGTTTGGAATAGTAGGTTATGGTTAAGTGGAACAGGATCAAGTGCTAATACTCTAACAGCATCAGTTGTTAACTCACCTGAGAACTGGACAATAGATACTACTGACACAAGTGCTATAAGCTTGCCTGTTGATCCTAATGATGGAGATTTTATAACTGGATTAGAGGTATTCCGAGGATCTTTATTTGTATTTAAACGTAGAAAGATTAATGTAGTTTCACCTATCGGTAGCCCTGCTACAATACCAGGAAACTTAAGAGTTGATGTATTTACAAAAAACTTAGGTTGTATTTCTGCATATTCAATTCAACCTGTCTTAGATGATGTTGTATTCTTAGCAGAGGCAGGAGTTTGTAGCTTAAGTCAGTCAGAATATGGAGAATTGAAATCTGCTATTCTTTCACAGAATATAGCAGAACTAAGTATTTTAAAAAAGACAAGTGCTTTGATAGAAGAGATACCAGCAGTTGTATTAGATGATATGAATCAGTATTGGATTTCCATACCATCTACCGTATCTCCTAGAGGAATTAATGAGACATATGTACTAGATTATCAAAGGATTAAAGAAGGTCTTATTAGATGGGTTAGGTTTAATGGTTTGATTTGTGGCACAGCTTTTGGTGAAAAACTAGATGGAAACTATAAAACCTATCTGATAGGAGCATATACCGTAGCATCTGTAAATACTAAGATTTATAAATATACTCCTACTGATCCAGCTAAAACTTTTGCTGATGATAATACTGCGTATGTTAAGTTAATTAAAACCAAATCTTATGTTGGAAGTAGTTCATTAATTAGACACTTATGGCTAAGATTTGGTATGTCATTAAATCTTATCTCAGAAATTCTAACACTTGTTGTAAACTATTTTTATAACAATAATGTTAATGTGGATGGTGGTTATGGATTTAACTTTGTGTTTACTGGCGCTGCTCCACCTTTGTATGGTACTGCAATTTATGGAACTGCTCATTATGGATCAGCAGCGGATTTCTTTAGAGAAGAGATTATATGGGAACGTTTTCAAAAGAATGAGAATGGAAGAAAAGCAAGGATAGTCTCATTTGAAATATCTTCATCTCAAAAGAATGAAGGATTTGTATTTAAATTTTTACAGATGGAATATGCCAAGTTAACCCGTAAGAAGGCAAGGACAATATAAGATGGCTTTAGCAAGACTACACGGATCAGATATAGCTAATGGTCAAATAGTAGATGCTGATGATTTAAACGAAGAGTTTAATCAGCTTGTAAATATTTTAAATGGCACATCTAATGATAAAGATGCCATTATAAAATTATCTAGTGCTACATTGGCAGCACTATTACTGAATCAACAGAATAGTTCTGGCCCTGTACAGATATGGCAATTGAATGGTACAGACAAAATAAAGATTAATAATCTGGCACAGCTTGAATCTTTGCTATCTACTGGCACTGCTCCATTAGTTGTAGCATCTACAACGAAAGTAAATAATTTAAATGCTGATCTTTTAGATGGATTAGATTCTGCTGCTTTTGCTCAATTAGCTTCAGCTAAAGTATCTTTTGCTATAGAGTTTACTATAACTGATCCAGCTACTTGTAATCTAGGATCAAGGGAGTTTGGATCTTTCATTGTTCCTAATGGTGGTACATATACTTTTACTAAAGCTAAGGTAATGTTTAGGACTGGTTCACATACATCAGGAGCAAGTTTACAATTTAAAGTAGATCAAGTTGGCGTTGGTGACAGGGCTACTCTAAATCTTAATGACACTAATAATACTGTCGGCGCTATATACGCGGACGATTTCGCTGATTTCACTCAGCCAGAAAACGCTATCTTTAGCTGTTATCTTAACACAAGAAGTGGAACTATAACTGAGAAAGATGTTACAGTTAGCTTAGAAGGATATAGGACGATATTCTAAATGGCGTTAATTACATTACAAGCTACGGTTAATCAAACACCTGATCCTAACTTTGGTACAGATTCAACAGTTACTACGCCCAGTAATACAGGTTATGCAACATCACAAGTACAGGATCTAGGAGTAGGAGCGCAGCAAAATAAATCTTGTAGATGGTCTGGTTATTCTAATGTAACAGCACGTAAAACAAAAGTAACTGTAAAATTTGATTGGCAGATTGTCAATGGTGGTGGTAGCACAGATATTAGTTTAGGTGGAACAGCTAATGCTGATGCTTCATTTAATGTTCAACTATCTACAGATGGTGGATCAACATTTGCTTCTACTATGCTAACTAGAAGTGGTAACATAAGTGGAAATAATACATTTGATCTAACTGA
>KanNP_Total_noBrdU_T14TCDRAFT_1000002_pt1 | contig 22873 bp, 33 predicted proteins | sample KannatnBrdUF14TC_FD_10625 | JGI IMG/M metagenome (IMG submission 10625)
TCGAAAGCCCGCTCGGGCTTGATCGTTGTCGGGTAGCCGTTCTTGTCCTTGAAGATCAGCTTGTTCTCTTCCATGTCGAAGCGCTCCGACGTGCGCATCAGGGTCATAAAGGCGTTGATTCGATCGGGCATGACGCCGAACTTCAGCGCCATATCCTTCACCGGCCCCCAGATCGAGTGTTCGCGGACCTGTGTTTTTAGCCCCGCGATCTCCTTATCTCTTTCCTGTAACTGCTTCTCGATGTCGCCCAAGCCGCTCTTGCTTTTCTCTTCGAGCGTCCGGGTGGATTCGGCGAGCTTCTTCTTCTCGTTCAGAAGCTCGGCGTTTTTCTTGAGTAAAGGCGCGGCCTTAATCTCGTGATAGCGATCAGGGTCGAGGATGAACTTGCCTTCCTTCTCGACGTATGCGGGTCTGACTTCCTCATCAACTCCGTTGATGTCAGTCACTTCAAAATCAATCGGCATGGTTTGTCTCCTTAGCTCAGCTTCGGATTTACCGGCTCAGCCGGGTTGGTGGTTATTCTCCATAGCGCCAATATTTATTTTTGGCGCTACTCTTCAGCCGCCCCGCCGCGATCGAAGTTGCGGGCGAGCGCAGTTTGTGTCTCGATCTCTCGCTCCTGTTTCTTCTGCGCCTCTTCTTCGAGCCGAGCCTTCTCGATCTTAGGATCGAAGTCGTCAGGTAACTTGCCGCCGGCGCTGAACACATCCCACATTGTTTCGACGCTGTATTGACCCTGCGCCACGGCGCTGCTCCAGGCCGTCATCTCTTCTGGCGTCAGCTCCTGCGCGTCGAGCGTTGAGCCGACCTCGACGTTGCCGCCTGTCGTGGCTGTGGGAGTGCGATATTGAACGTGGAATCTGAGCGCCAGCTCTACGGCATCTTTGAGTGAGCGCGCCCAGGTGGCGAGATCGCTGGATTCCTCGATCTGATCGCCCTTTTCCTCCGTGGCCGTGATCGGGCCGCCTGTACGCTTGACGAGCAGGGAGAGGCCCATAATGGACATTCGTTCTTCGAGGGTTTTCAGATCCTCAGCCGCGCCGGCGAGCGCTGCGCCCGTCGTTTCCGCATACCAGACGTCACCCTCGACCGCCACATCGAAGATGGTATAAGGCCCAATGGTCGTGATCGGCTTATTGGCGTCGGCGCCTTTACGGCATAGAAGCGGGCGGGATGCGATATGTAGATAGATCGAGAAGTCGGAATATTTCTGATAGTGGGTGATGTTCGTATAGGCCAGATCGATTAGAGGCGGGTGTGAATGAAGGATGCCGCATTTACGCGAGTAAACGATGGCGACCGGGATCTCGCTCAGACTCGTTGGCCCGCCCGGATTGTCCGGATCGGGCTGGATGCTCGTCTGTAAGTTCTCGCCCTTTACTTCCTTGTAGAGCTCCCAACTGCCAGGGCGCAGGACGCGATAGCGCGTCACTTCCTTTTCGCCATACTCGCCGTCAGGTTCTTTCGAGCACTCCTTGAATACGACGAGCGCGAGCCGCGTCTGCCCGTTAACGACCTCGGTGCGCCAGTTGATGATTTGATCGGCGCAGTAGCTCACCCAATACGGCCGTCGCTTGGCTGTCTTCTCATCCGCCCGCGTCGCCCCCTCGGGCATTGCGGGCGGCATATCAACCAGAATCGCCGCATGGCCGTCGCGGACGGCGTTCATGAATACTTCCTTGCAAAACACCGTCCCGTGCGTCCCGGCGTTGTCTATGTTCTCCCATTCGCCCTCGACCGCTGCGCCTTCGCCTTCCGCTTCCCTGCCCCGGATCTGCTCGGGAACGTTGTCCGAGAGCTTCGGATCGTTGCGAAAAACCATCCCGACCAGACCGGCGAGCGTCAGATCCACGGCGTTGAAGAAGATCGCGCGGTTCAGGCGGTAGTTGTAGGGATCGGGCTGCTCGGCAGGCTCTTTCGGCAGGTATGCGGCGCCCTTGCCGCGGAGCGCGGGCGTCCCGGCGCAGGTATCGGCCATGATCTGCCAGGACCATTTCATCGCCTCATAGGCGGCGCAGCAATAATTGGGTTGATTCTTGTCTCCGGCCACGGCGGGAGAATACGCAGGCTAAAGATTTATTTTGCGAGAGTGAAGATAGTTATTGACATCCCCCGCTAGAGGGGGTATACTGCATCTGTCAGTTGGAATTGAAAACAAAACAACACCGGAGGCGATATGAAAATGACAATCAGCACGACAGAAGTTAAAGCAGGCGATTACGTGGTGGGCTACAGACAGACAGTTGCCAGCGTTAAGAGTTGGGAGTTTGGTAAGGCTGGTGAGATACAGATTACGTTCGAGGATGGCTCGAATATTGTGACGATGAAAAGCTGGGAGATGACGGTAATAAGAGGCGAGTAGAAACCGAAACGCAAGGGGCGGCATCGCCCCACTTCCCCGCTGTTTGACAATCAGTAAATCCCAGAGGCTGTGACGCCGCCCAGGTACGTCAGTGATAGTTCTGAGAACGATGTACGGTATGTCTGCGAACAATACCAGCCGTGGGATTTACCGATTGCCAAGCAGCAAACATCAACGCAGATAACCGGAGGACGAAATGATTGACCACATGCTACCTAGAGACCTGGACGATATTTATGGCCCCGGCGCTGAAAACGCCGATGACGGCATTGATTATGATGCTGTTGATATCGCAGACGGCCCTACCGCTTGCGACCACTGCGGTAGCCTGATGCCCGCAAGCCATCTGCGCGAGGGGCTGTGTTGTGACTGCGATGGGGATAAACAATGACCAACCCCGAACGCCAACAATCACTGGCCGACGCGCGCAATGCCGTCTGGTTTCTACGGCTCTACATTGAGTCGCAGATTGTGGACGAGCGGATACGCGCTGAAATCGGCTGCCTGCTCGACGAGTTCGAGCGCCTTGATGCAGGTGAGCAGAAGCGCAACGCGGCCGGACGCAAAAGCGGGATACTCGGCAAGCAATACGGCGCGCTCGGCGCTGAACACGGCGCGAAGGGCGGATGGCCGAAGGGTAGAAAAAGGAAGGCTCAACGGAAGAACTCGCCTTGACTGAACTGCCCGCCCAGCGCTAATTCGTTGAAAGCGTCTGACGCGCTATCCACTTGATCCATATACTTGCCGCGTGGAAACTGGCGCAGTTCTTCAATAAACGGCTTATTCCACGCGGCTTTCAATAGCTTTACATTACCAACGTTCACCTGCGCCGAGAATGCGAACGCGCGCGTCTCCTTCGATCCTGACGCGGGTTCAGTCTTCACGTTGTAGCCTGCCAGCATTCGCACGAGCGATGTCGCCTGCTTCTTCCCTGCCTGGCCAGGATCTTGCGGAATGTGGATGCGGACGCTCGTCCCATCAATGCGCGCCGTGCTGATCAATTGCGTCTCAACGTCATCACTCGACCATTGCCCCCGGGCGACATCCAGCACATACCAAATACCTTTCGGATCTCTGCCGATCTTGACACCTGACGTGAATGCGCCCCCGCCCTCTGTGCTGGCCAGATCCCAGCCACGGCAAAGCCTGAGATCCGCCGGCGTGGCTTCGATGATCTCTAGCTTCGACACCTTGAAGAATTCGCCTTCGCGCGCTGTGGGGCGTTGCTGAAAGAGCGCGTCGAAGAAGTATTCCCCGATCCGCTGCTTGATCTTATTCAGCTTCTCGATCGGCCGTCGCTCGGGACACAGCGCCTCGCCTGTCTGCCGCCAATCGGCCTCAACCGTGCAAGACGTCGGGAATTGCTCGGGCTCCGGATCTTCGGCAATGGCCGGCATGTTCACGATATGCCAGCGTTCGCGCTCGTCTTCTTCTTCGGCCTGGCGCTCTTCCTCGATCAGCCAGCCGGCTAGATCGTCCTCGTGCCAGCGGGTTTGCACTACGATCATGGCGCCGTTGGGATCGGTATCGCTCCAGGGTTCTTCGCGCGTGTACCATGTCGAATTCCACCAATCTTGTAGTTTGGCCCGGATCACTTCCGACGCCGCTTCTTCGGCATTCTTGATGGGATCGTCCACGACGAGCAAATGACCGCCCTTACCCGTTGCAGGACCACCGGCGCCGCAGGCCCACAATCCGCCGCCTTCGCCAGTCTCCCAATGCTGGACGCCTGCCGCGTCTGACTTGATGGCGTTGCCTGCGAGGCGGAAGTTATCGCGCGCGTTTCTGGACAGAGTGTTGGCGAGATCAGCGGAGTAAGAACTGAGACCGACCCAGCGATCGGGGTAGCGATGGAGGAAGTATGCGGTGAATAGGCGACTGATCGTTTCGCTTTTGCCGTGGCGGGGTGGTGTGAAGACGAGAAGGCGCTTGATCTCGCCATTGGCGACGCGCTGCAGGATGTCGGCAAGTACGGCGCAATGGCGGTATTGCTGATACCGAGGGGAAACGCGGGCGATGAAGTCGCGGAAGCTGACGGGCGACGATTGCCTCTGCTCGCGCTTGCGGCGCCGCAGTTCCAGCTCAGCCTTTGCCCTCAGTATCAACGATTGCTTCGAGTTCCTGATCTGAGAGCTTCGATACATCTATCTTTCCGCTGTGTTCGAGTTGATGGCGCTCGACGTAGCCCCGATCTTTGCCGAGCGTCTTTAATGCGAAGCAGACGGCCCAGCCTTCGCCAGCCAGGACGGCGCGATTGAGCGCAAGCTCGGCTGTGTCAACGAAGTGGCCGCGCTCGGCGTCGATCGCTGCTTGAACGGACGTATAACGTTTGGCGTAGTTGTAAACGGTTTTAGGATCACAATTTAGCTTGCGCGCGGCTATATATACCATCCCCTTCGATTCTTTCAGGGCGTCAATCATCTGTTGGGTTGTCCACTTCTCGTTTTTCATGTGTGGATTTATGGAGCCGCGCGCTCTAACAGTTGCGCCGTTTTGCCAGTCTCAGCCTCCCAGCGGGACAGAATTACGTTGACGTATTTCGGCTCGATCTCGATTACGCGCGCTTTGCGATTGGTGCGCTCGCAGGCGATGAGAGTCGTGCCGGAGCCGCCGAAGAAGTCGGCAACTATGTCTTGCGGGCGCGAGCATTTCTCAATGATATGCCCAATCAACTCAAGCGGCTTTTGCGTTGGATGCGTCCCATCACTGCGCTTATTAATCGGCCACCAATTCAAACAATGCTCACCATCTGGATAATTAAATGTCGGCTTGCCGCTCTTACCGAAACATACCAATTCAACCGCGAATGTCCATGTATTTTTAGCCAATGAAGGCATAGGGTTAGGCTTGCACCACACGCAAAAGCTGGCTTTTGCGTGTGCGTTGTTCATCCATTCGACAATGCCGCCAAATAGGTGATGGGCAGTAAACACATATTGCCAGCAATCAGCAGCGAGGGCGCCCCTTGACGCTTCCAAGAAGGCGATAGGGTTAAAGTCCCGATCCCATTCTGCGCCCGCCAACTCCTTGAGTGACTTTGATACGTTCTGCGCATAAACATCTGTTTCGCCTGCGACATTATACGGGGGGTCGGTAACCATCAACGGCGCCTTCCGCCCCGCCATCACCCTTTCGATATCCTCTGCGTTCGTGCTATCCCCACATAATACCCGATGCTCGCCGCATTGCCAGATATCGCCATATTCGACCCGCGTCTGCGTCTCTTCCGGCGTCGTGTCGAAGTCGTCACCGCCTGCGCCGATCGGCTTCTCATCAAGCAAAAGCCCAGCGCCGATCGCCAACTCGTCGAGCATATTATTTATGCGCTCGTCGTCGGTCTGGACCTGGCGCAATAAGCCGCTCAATGCGTCCTTATCGTAAGTTGCCAGCCCGGTGATCGGATCGTATGCAGCCAGGATCAATCGCTCTTCATCCTCCGTGACCTCGATCTCGACGAACGGAACGGTCATTGATTCATCAACGCTCAGCGCCTCTTCAATCCTGGCGTGGCCATCGAGCAATTTACCGCTTCGGGCCGAGACCACGGTAGGCGCAATCCATCCCACGGCATCAAGCGAGCCACGCAAGGCTTCGCGCTGTTTGGCGGGATGGCGCCGGGCGTTCATCTCGTGGGCCAGGAATTGATTGGCGGGCATCTGGCCGTATTTGACGATGCGATTCGTCCACCATTCCTTTTGTTTCGTCTTCGGCATTGGTAAATTTCCTGCATAGTATGCAGCGTTTTTGCCAATTACTTCGGAAACTGCCCCTCACCCGCTAATGCGCGCTTCACGCTCAACTGATAATAGTTCTCGCCCCACAGCGGATTACGGCTCAGCCCCACGAAGTCTTTCAGCGTCAGATCGCCATTCTTCAGCGCCTTATAGCCTGCGTCAGTCCCTATGATCTCTTTCTGCGTCTCGGCGTCCTGCTTGTTAAACCAAGTAGTACCCTTATCAGGGTTTATGCCCTTTACGCCAGGAATGAGCGTGCAGCGGCAGCGGGGATGTGGACGCATTGGGTCGCGCACGGTGAAGAAAACGCCGTCAAGAGCCACGCAGGCCGCACAGCAACGGCGTGAGCGGGATGATCTCCAGTACCAACCGTGGACCACGTCAGCGTTGGCTTGGTAGTTTTCCAGGGTTGCGGTTCTGTAGGCGCGAAGGGTTTCAGTTCTGCTGATAGTCAGCGCCCGGGTCAGATTCCCGCCGAGGCCTAATTTAATCTTTCTGGCCGTAGCTGCGGGTCCGATCCCGAGCGCGACTGATTCGAGCAGCGCGTCTTCGACGATCTTTCGTCCGGCGCGGGGTAGTTGATCGAGCAGGGTTTTGAGTGGGGCGCCGTTCGAGAGAAAGCCGGCCATATTCTCTACGGCGGCGACTGGAAGTTTATTGAAGGTGACGGAGAGATCGGCGACCTCGGCGGCAGTAGTCATCAACTCGAATGAATCATTAAGTCCCATCCGTCCCGCCGCCGCTTGCTCTCTAGTAATTCTATTGTCTGCCTGCTCAGAAAATCGTACGAACTCAGTCTGTACCTGGCGCAAGAGGTCAGCATACCGCTGCTGGCGAAACAGCCATCCGGCATTGATGATTTCGCCTCGTTCTCGGGCCGTGACAATCTGTTGGTTAAGATCTCCGATTCGTTTTGAGAGTTTGTCCCAGATTGTTCCATAAGCGATTATAAGCCTCAGCGCCGCTTTGCGCTCACGTCTGAGGATTGCGGCGCGGAATTGGTTAGCGAGTTGGAGTAGAGGATCTGGCACATTTAATCAAACGCTGATTCCCGGACCTGAAATGAATTCTCTTCGGCGCCCTTATTGGCGATCGTCCCTTCCCATCTGTACGTCCAGACGCCTTGAACAGTTGGCTCGATGTCGAAATGATAGTTGCCCGTCGAGTCCTTGATTACGCCGTCAGCCGGGTAGTTATACGTGGTCTTGACGCCGAGCGGGGATTTCACCTTCACCGCTACGGCGCCGGGATCAACGGCAGTGCCTGACTGATTTGTAAAGGCGACGGTCATGCGAACGACGTCGCCGGAGTCGTAAGCGTTCATTATGGATACTCTGCAAGGTGATTACCGAATGTCAACCTCCGCTCGTGAAAGTCAATCTATAATCGGCCTGAAGTGAATCTGATCCAGCCACAATGTTGACCACGGAAAAGAGCGTGCGATCAATCATTACGCCGCCGCCCGTGGCGGCCTGATCGAAGACGCCATGCTCCGTGATCGCGCGCGTTCCGCCTGAGTCGGGCGAATAGGTTGCCACGGTCTGGTAAATATTGGCCGCCGATTCTGTAGTCGAGCCGGTCGGGCGAGTGTTATCTACAGCGTACTGCGTGGTTTCCTCGGTCGTCAGCGCCGTATTGCCAACAGCTTCAGCGGCGCCCCCGGTGCCGAATCCGTGGAACTTCATGTTTTCCATTTCCTTCGTGTTCTGGAAGGCATCCACAATGAAGCCCACGCCGGTATCTGTGACGACCCTGAAGGAAGCCAGGCCGAGATCGAGCGTACTGCCGTCCTTGCGAATGACGGTAAGGGCGAGCTGGCCATAGTGAGTGGGAATTCCCCAGAAACGCGCCCAGAGTACCCGCCATAGGCCGCGCCATAGGTTCGGAAGGTTCTTCAGCCGCCAGAGCGCAACCTGTTTGGTGCAGCCGAAGTTGGGAAATCCATATTTTAGGATTTCATAGAAACTCAGTTCGCGGCCCGGCACGACCTGGCGCCGTTTCTTTTTCAGTATGAGTGTGCCCGTGGGGGCCGTCTGTCCGCCAAACATTTATCTATCCTCCGGTTTCGTCATTTGCTGCGCCGCTTGTGAGCGTTGAATCGCTTATCGAGGCCCCGCCTATTCGTGAATCGCTTATCGAGGCCCCGCCCACCCTTGAATTGCTCAATGTCAGCGATATGAGCGTCGAGTCGCTTAGGCCCGCCATTGTTATCGCCCGATCGCTGATCGTGACCGTTATCTTGGGCGCGATGGCCGGGATCACGAATTTCAGGAAATCACCGGCGAGTGTAATGATCCCTGAGAATAATTTTGCAATGGAGCGGGCCAGGGTCCCGGCTGGAGTGATTGAACCTGTCAGTCCTTTGCCTGTTTGCCGCCTCAGCGCTCCGGCCGGGGTGATCGCTCCGGTGAAGCTCCGGAGAACGAACTTGAGCGCAGTCAATGCGCCTGTGGGCGTAATGGCTCCGGTGAAGCGCCTGGAGGCTGACTTGATGATCGATCCAGCGGGTGTGAGCGATCCGGCGAGCGCCTTGTTTGCCTGCTTGATCAGGTTTCCAGTGGGAGTGATTGAGCCTGTGAATGTGCGCAGGATCGCCTTGATTGTGGTCAGGGCTCCAGCGGGGGTAATGGCTCCGGTGAATAGCTTGGTGATCGTCTTGCGAATGGAGCCGGCTGGAGTGAGCGAGCCGGATAACGCCTTCTGTACCTGTTTGATCAGGTTTCCGGATGGAGTGATCGCCCCGGTGAATGTCCGAATAACGAGCTTTATCGTTGTCAGGGCGCCAGCCGGGGTGATTCCCCCGGTGAGCAATTTGGAGACTGATTTGAGAATGGAGCCGGCGGGCGTAACTGATCCAGAAACGGCTTTCTGGTCCTGCTTCAATAACGCGCCCGCCGGCGTAACGGTTCCGGTCGGCGTGATATTAAACGTCGTGCCGCCTTGAAATTCAAGCAGGATGGACATTGATTAGAATGACGCTATCTCGGCCCATTCCACCTGGAATGCCGCCGTCCACGTGCCAGTACCGGGAACGGCGACAGAGCGAATAACGAAGCCTTCATTTTGCGCAAAGACGATCGGATATTCGTCGCCCGTGTCCCGGCTCCACAGAGCCGTGCCCGGGGCAATGATCTGGCCGTTGAGCGATGCCGTGATCGGGCCCGGCGCCGCAATCATTGCAAAGGGGTTTGTATCGAGCGTCTTCGTGCCGGCGCCGAGGGCCGCCGTCGTCGCCACGCGAGTCCCGGTGTCGCTCAGCGCTGATAAGGCGAATGATGTCCGCTTCTTATTTGTATTGGCCGTCGAAAAGACCTGGGCCGTGCCGCCCGTTCCGTCAGCCGACCAGCTTCGGGCGATTCGCGCTTCGATCTGCACCGGCACACCGGCCGCAAAGAAGGTAGTCGAGACCACTGCCGAGATTCTGATCGAGCGCAGGACGGCCAGATTCGTTGCGTGAATCCACCGAAACTGGAATATCTCAGAGTTGGCGCCGAGCGCGGCGGGTAAAATGCCGGTAATCGCTCCGAGTGAATATGCGCCCAATGACCCGACATCAAGCGGGCGATCAGTGACGCGCTGCGCTTTTGTATTGGCCTCGACTTCTACGATTGTCCCGCCAGATCCTTGTACTTGTATAGCCATAATTTAAACGTTGTGGTTGAAATGCCCGAATATTGTCACGCGAAAAGTATGCGAGCCGCCTAAATGGGTGGTCGGTGTAACTATGTTCGCATAGCAATATTCATAGGGGTTGACATTGACCGCCGTATTGATGAGATAGGAGCTCCTGCCCACACCGCCGGCGAGAGATGTCAATCCGAGGATATTGTTATAATTAGGTGAGTTCGTGCCGAGCGTAAAGGTGCCAGGGACAAGTATGCCCGTAGCCGTCAGCACTTCAACCGTAACCATGATGGGATGAAGGGTGTCATGATGGCCGTCGTCATCCGTGATCAAAACCGGATCGCCGGATGTGGCGTCAATATCCTGTCCCCCGCTTGCCGCAAATAGAGTTAAAGGATAGTTCATAGATTTAAGCCCAGGCCCAAGCCACGGTCCATTGACCGTATATCCTTGTGCCCTTTCGATCGTTGATTGGTTCGCGCATCGAATCACGGAAAGCCTCATTGCGAACCGGAGGCGGTTCCTCGAGTTCGCTGGTATTGATGCCGTAAATCGTGAATCCCGTTCCTGCGACGATGTTCCCGGCAAAGACATGAAGCGTCTCGACCATATGCTCGTCTGCCGTGTGATCCGCTGTCGCCGCCGGCCTGATCCACGCTTCGACGAGACTGCCGGAGACGATCCCCGTTTGCCCGGTGATGTTTACGCTCGCATCCGACTTTCCGGGGAATGCGCCGAAATCTAAAATATCTGTGCCTTTCAAAGTTTCTGCCTCTTGAATAGGAGCGACCATCTGCCGCTGCGGCTGCGACCACGCGATCGGCGGCCCATCAGTGGTGGCGGTGCTCGTTCCCCCGCTCAAATTATTGCCATTGCCGCTGAAGTCCTGCCTTGCCGCGGCGACCGCGCCCCCATTCACGAACGGATAGAACGCATGCAAGTTCTGAGTTCTACGCGGAAGATACTGAAATCTCTCCCTTTCGAACTCGGCCTGGGTGAGCCTGACGCCCGCCCATATCTTCACGGCCGCTAGAGTGCCATTGAGCCATTCACCTCCGAATCCAGACTCCCCATATGTGAGCGTCGAGATACTTGTAGCCTGATTATGGTTTAACGCGCCGCTTGTGCTAAGGCTTGCAGCATTGGCGGCAGCCCAATAGGCCACGGTCTCGCCGTTATTCGGACCTTTGGCGAACGCTATGAAATACCAAGTCCCAACGGTGGCGGCAAACAAATTGCTGGTTCCATTGGACGAAGAATATATCTGCCAAGTGACCCCGTCGACATCGGTCTGCAGACCAAACGCGTCCACCCCTGAACTGCTAAAATCGACGAGGGTCGAAAAGGCATTACGATCAACGTCAATCCGCACCCAGGCACAGCCGGAGCAGTTGCTGTTATCGAAGCTCGTAACTTGACTGTAATCCTCTCCGTCCGCGTCGAATCGAACTGCCATAAATCAAGTGTCGCTGTAAGCGAGACGCCAGGCTACAACTATCGCGTCTCCGGTCATTGTGTCATTGCCTGTGTCGCTGGCGTCCCGGTAGAAATGCAGCCAGGCCACATCGCCGTTGGCCAATGAATCGAGATTGCTGATCGTGATGTCTACGCTGTGAAGTCGCTGGCCGGTGGTTCCCAAATGGGTATCTTGTTGCGTCTGAGCTGTGGCGAATGCCTTCGTCTCGACGTCCTGAGTATCTGTATTGGGCGTGATTACCGCGAGGCGGCAGCCCCAGACGACGTTGCCCGAGCTGGCCGTGTCGGCGTACCAGTAAACCGTCAGCGTGAGATTTCCGGCGCCGTAGCTCGAGGCCACGAATCTGAAGAAGCAATCCTCATCCGCGGATCCACCATCGAAGGCCAGGCCCGTCACCGGGAAATTAGTCCCGAGGTTGCGGACGAACTGTGGAAACGCGGCGGCTAGGAACTGCGCTTCTTCGGGGGCAAAGTGTTGATAGACAGTAGCCATTTATACCCCCGCTCCCCATCGGCGAAAGAGGACATACATTAACAGCGCCGCCTTCTGCGAAGCCGACATTGCGCCGCGCGCCGGCTGTGGAATGGCCGAATTGTATGAGGCCGCATTGTCATCTACCCAGGTGTCGGCGGCGTCCACCGCGGCGCGGAATTCGGCCTTCGTCATCGCCCCCGTGATCGGGTCTTTATTCTCTCGCATCCATTGAAGCCATACTTGCACGCGATCATTCTCCGATAAAACGCCCATAGTTCCCTCACGTCGAGACGCCGACCAGCCAGCGCCGGCGGACAACATAACTAAGTAGTAATGCTTTCTGCGGAGTCGTAAGGACGCCCCGGCCAGGTTGCGGCAGGGCAGAATTAAACGAGGCGGCATTGGCGACGACCCAGTCGTCGGCAGCGTCGATCAATGCGCGAAGCTCGGGGCGGGTGAGCGAGTCAATCTCGCCATCCCGATTCTTGGCGAGCATTTCGCGCCATATCTCTTCCCGGTCCGCTTCCGACATTGCCACCATATACCCTCCAAACTTCGGGCGGGGGCGCAAACTGCCCCGTTATCCTCACGTCCCCGCCCTTCCCGATAGCGGCATAAGAAGCTCTCCAGTCCCCACGGCCGCTATCAGAATTCAATCACCTTGCCGCGCCGAGCAGGATCGCCACCCCGGCGGCGACGCCCGCGATCAGCGCGAATTTACGAGAGCGGCCGAGTTGCTTTTCAAGACGGGCGATTCGTTTCTCTTGCTCCGCCTTCAGCGTCAGCAAGGCCGTTTTCGTGTCTCGTTCGGCCGCTATAACGTTCTGCAGTTCGTTGGCGCGGGCGGATTGCAGGAGCGACAAATCTTTGAGGCTGGCGATCTCTTTATTCGCCAGGTCAATTCGCTCGTCGGACGCCGCGATATGCGCCTCATAGCCTTTGATCAGGTCTCGGGCGGCCCGGAGTTCCCGGGCGGCGCCGGTGCATGCCTTGTTCAGCCCTTCGCACTCACCTGCACGGGTATCCGAGTCTTGCGAGTTCCGCGCAAATGTCGGCGCAGGACACAGGAGCAGCAGGGAGAGGGGCAATGCGAGTATTCTCATAGGTTTCCTTCAACGGTAAATAAACTGTGCGGGTTTGCTGGATCTTCCTGTCGGCAATGGCGACCTGCTTTTCGAGTTCGTTGATCTCGGCATTCTTGGTCTCGATGGCTTCCTGTATTACTGCGGCGCGGCCTTCGGCGTCCCTGGCTCTCTGCTCGGCGTCTTTGATGACAGCCTCCAGGGCATGGACGCGCTTCTCGTAGTTCCGTCCCTGCGCCCATTCCACGACTCCGCGAATGGTTAGGAACACGAGAAGCGCGGCAAGCAGAATCAGGACGGCGCGCCAGACAATGCGCTTATTCTCGCGGAGAATCCGCGACAGATTGCGGCAGAAGTCGGAAAGAAGGAGCTTCATTCAGTCTTATCCTCCGTGATCCTCAGCGAATATTTGACGCCGTTGATCCATCCGAACAGAAAGAGAGTCAGCATGATGATACCGACTACCTTCGCCACCCGCCCCAGGATCGTTACAATGATCGCCCATAGCACGAATTGCGCCGGTCTCGGGCCGAGTCCCGATGTGACCATTGCTGTCAATCCGAAAATGGCGTTGCCCGCGAAGGTAACGGCGACATAGCGGCCCCACGGATGCGACAGCATGTAAAACTTATAGGCCGCATATGTGTTGCCCAAAAAATAAATGGCGTGCAGGAAGACCAGAAAGTTGTAGATGAAAATAATCATTTTCCGTTAGTGTTTCGCAACCGGCGATCTAGAATCTCTAGCTTTTCAGCTATTTTATTTTGTGACTTCATTGACTCACGGTGAGTCTCGGCCGCTAACACCTGCTGACCCCTTAACGCCTCCATGAATATCCGACCTTGATCGTCGAAACGCCGCGCATTGTCTTCGCGCTCGGCTTTCAGCGCCTCGGCAAATAATTTCCCTTGCTCTTCCCAGCGGTTCAGGTTCTCTTTTTCCCTGATGTCCGCCTCGGCAAGGCGTTTTTCAATGATCGGCCATAGTTTTTTATAAATAAACCACCCCACCGCGAGCAGGACGAGCCCGGATAAACCGAATTTTGAGGCGGTATCTATCCATTGTTCCATTTGAGTGTTTAGGTCTTTGATGTCAGAGATCGAAGGGAAAGCGTAAGGCAAAGATTGGCTTTATTTTGCAGGCGGGATAAAGGGCGCCGACCTCGACGCCCCCAACAACAATAGGAGAAGTATGAACGGCGGGATGATAGCGCGGATCAGGAATCTATTTCTCGGTAGCCGGTCCTGGCCTGGCCACGGGCGCCGGGAGCGCGCTCCTTCTCGAATGATTCCAGCTTGCCGACCTCGGTGAGACGGTTCAGCCAGACGATCACGTAGATCCGGTCGCGCTTCATCCGGGCGGCGATCATGTCGGCTTCGTCGTAGCCCTGGCGGATCAGTTCGAAGATCGTTATTTCGACGGATTGCGGCGGCATGGAGAGTTCGTATTGAACTTCTTCCTGATAGCCGTTGATCAGGTTTTGCAGGCGGGGCGCGACGCTGATCATCTTGCGAAAGGCCGCCTGTAATTCGGCCCAGGCGGCGACTACCTCGGGCTCGTCGCACAGCGCGGCGATCGTTGAATCGAGTGGGGGTGTCTTCTGTTCCTTTGTCATTCGCCAAGCGTCCCTCGTTGAAAAGAATGGGTTTTTCGCCTTTTCTTGAGCGAACCTCTCAATAGTAGCGTGCGGATCATCGGTATACAGCGCGGCGCGAAAAAAGTCCTTGTCGTCGAGATCCTCCAGCGATCCATCTGATTCGTTATTTCTTTTAGCGCTAAAAGAATTAAAGAATGTTTTATGAATCGAGGCGTTCTGATAGATCAGATTGGAACTGACGCCGATCTCTGCGGCATGCTTCTTCACGGCGGCGTCAATCCCTTTGCCTTCCGTGTCCTTCATTCCCCGACCTCGGCGCTGTGACTCTCGATTTAAAATCTCGGCATCGCAAGCGATTTCGATCCGCCAGGACACACGGCCGAACGCTCGCGCCTGCATTCGGATTTCGAGAACTTCCATATCGTCCATTTTCGGCAGTTCCGAGATTATCTGATCCGCCGTAGATTCCACCTTGTTGAAAAACTGGATCGCCGACGTGGCGATCGGTGAGGGGTTCGACATTGTAGTTACTCCAGTTGTTGTTAATTGCATAAATTCTCCGGTTATTAGGTTATGCGCGCTCCGGGAATTGCACCCGGCGTCGGGGAAATGACGCCCTGACTGCACTAAGCGCGCGGCGCCAGCGTGAGTAAAAACCCTGCGAGCGTGGCAGGGGGAAACCCTCACGCGATCTCATTTGTCTTTCTTTGGGATAAGCTCGACAAGCGTGCGCGTAATGACATCCATCGGCCTATTGCGCGCCCATTCCAATACTTCGTCCATATTGCATGGATCACCTTTAAACGGCGTCTGTTTCTCGATCTCCCCCACCTTCTCGATCGCCGCATCAACCACGGCCTGCTTGCCTGGCGAGAGCGGGGCGGCGACGGGCCTCACATGGACAGGAAGGCAAACGAAGCCATCCGCATTTGCTCGGGTAATCGGGTCCGGGTCAACGCAACCGTTGGCAAAGAAGCGCCATGAGTCTTCTTCGCTCGGCGCAAGCGACCACCAGCACCAGACATCGGGGACGATTCGCACGCAATATAAAATCTCAGCCTCGTCCACCTTCTTCGCGGCTTCGAGTTCGGCGCGCAGGCGGGCGTTTTCGGCTTCCAGATCCTTGATTCTCTCAAGTTGAACTGTCTCAATGAATGTCATTTCTTCACCTTCTCCTTCCGCAGCCAAATCCCTAGAGGCGCGTGCTTTCGCACCTTCTTCGGCACGCTCGCGTCAATGCGGCGGCGGGCGGCGCGGAGACGGGCGTAGATGGCCCTAAAATCGTCGTGGTTGGGTTTTTCCGTGTTATCGCTCACGCTAGCACCTCCTGCCATATCCATTGCCCCCCAGAGTATTTGTAGAGAAAAAAGCGGCAGCGCTTGTACTTGTTCGCCGCGACTTTCAGAGACTTCAACGCGTCTTCCCAAACGTGCGCCCCCTTCACCTCGTAGAAGGTCAGTTTGTCGCCCTTCCAGGTTGGGAAGTCAGGGCGATACCTGAGACCGTTCGCCAGGCGCAGGGTGATCGATTCATGCTCCCCGATCTCGTCAATTTCGCCGGCCGCCAACATTGGCTCTAAGAATGTCAGTTTGAATCGGGTTTCTGTCTTGTTCATACCGCGGCTCGACTGTCTAATAATCTGAGTCGCCCCGCCGTGCGGCATCGGCTCGGCTACCGCCTTGGCGCTGCGGCGCGCTATAAAGTCGGTGTAGATGTCGTCTTGCCAGCTCATGCCTGCTCTCCTCTAGACTGTCTTCCTATCGAATGTCGAATAACGACCCTGTTTTTCTAAAATCCTGTAAGTGTTCACTCACTTCGTCCCTCTAACTCTTTTGTTATCAATACCCGTAGGACAGCTAGGACAGTTAGGACACGAATACAAGTATCTATTTACCTCTACTCACGTGAGTAATAACCTGTACTTCTGTCCTGACTGTCCTGACTGTCCTGATAGGTCAAAATGACACCAAAATAATAGACATTTCCGCTCTCTTTTCTCTTCACAAAACCACGCTCTGACATCGCATTTCCGAACCTCGTTTGATTGAGAACGTACTCGCCGTTGTCTTCACACCATCGGCAATAAGCCTTATAAATCTGTCCTGCGACTGCCCCGCGCTGCGACTTATCCGGCATCTGCTCGAGTCTCTGCTCGATGAACATCCCGAGGACATCGGAATCCTTGCGGTACTGCTCCGTGGCCTCCCTGACCTGCTGAGGTGGCGTCAACCCCTCTGTCTTCCAAAGCCGATAGCCTTCGATCGCCCAATTGAGTATCCCCGGCAACTCGAGCATCAGCTTGGTCTCGAGAAACTTGTCAGCGATCTTCAAGTTGTCGCGCTTCGCCTTCTCCGTGTCTTTCTCGAACTGTACGAGAAATGGGATCATCAGCGGGCGCCGCCATATGCCCTCATCCGTCCCGCGGATCACCGGCTTATGATTGGCCGCGAGCCACAGCTTGAAGACCGGGGTAAACGTGATGGAATGCTCGTGTTTGTAGGAGGCCGTTACCGGATCGCCGCCCGTAATCTGTTTGATCAGAGCCTCGGATAGCCTCTTTGACTCCTCGGTCTCGATCGCCGTGATCAGCCGGGCGCCGCACAGCCTCGCCAGGTCTTCGTTATGGCCGCCGCTCGAGCGATTCTTGGCCGTAAAGACCTCCATCTGTGCGTGAGTGGCGTATTCGCCTATTAGGCGGCTCAGGACGTTGATAAACGTCGTCTTGCCGTTCCTACCTACCCCGTAGAGCAAAAAGAACACCTGCTCCACTGACAGCCCCGACAACGAGTACCCTACGGCCTTCTGGATGAACCGAATGAGCGCTTTGTCCTTGTTGAAAACCCCGATCAGGAATCGAAGCCATTTAGGACACTTGGCGTCCTTCTGATACTCCACCTTTGAAAGTTTCATGCAGAGGCGCGCGGGATCGTGCGGCAGCAACTCACCCGTCGCCAGGTCTACGGTCCCGTTTGAGACGTTGAACAGCTCGGGATTAGCGTCGAAACTCTCGAACTCGATCCTCACCTCGGCCCGGATCAACGTCAGGATGGCGTTGCGGCGCTCTGGCTTCTGAGAGGCGACATAGTGTTTAAACGCCTTCTCCTGCGCCTCCAAGGTAATCGCGTCGATATGCCGTAGCCCTTGAACGACTTTATTCGCCCGGTCCTCGACGATCCCTTGATCGTCGCTCCATCTCTTCCCGTCAAAAGACATGAATTTCTTGCGCGCGTAAACGTATTTGGTTGTCTGCCTGTAAGCGTTCAGGAATCGCGCGGCGTTGCCGTGATCGGCTAGCAGGTCTTCATCATCGAATACGGTGTCGATCTCCTCGGACTGAATCTCGCCGGGCCACTCTTCGACTTCGGGCGGTGTTTCCGGTTTAACCACGCGAAACTGCAGCCGCGGCTTCTCGGGCGCCCGCCGTGGCTCCCTCATCCCCGCATCGATGCCGCTCCTGATCGTGTTGCGGATCTCCGACTTGTCCAGCCCTGCCCCCACCGCCGCGCGCTCGAGCGCTGATTCCACATCCGATCTGTACAGCACGCCGCCGCCGACCAACTGCCCGAGCGCGAATGCCGACTTATTGAGCTGCGCGTTCCGTTCGCCCGTCGACGCCAGTAAAACTGCGTTGACTTCCGCCTGCAGCGCTGCCTGACCATAAGCATCGGTATTTACGGGCTTGGTATTCCTTGCCGGCGGCGGTTGCTGCTCATCCTCTTCAAGTTTGATTGCACGCCAGTCGAGCAACTCACCTTCGTGGATCTCATAGCGGTAGCGTGCCCCCTCTTCCGGGACCGCCGGCGTGTAGAACATCCGACTAGCATCCTTGGCCTGCTCGTCAATCCTCCCTTGGGCGACTTCTGCGGCCCATCGCCAGAGCTTCGGGAACTCGCCCGCCGGGATCGGCTCCAACAATGGGATGATCACCCGGAATCGCTCCTCAGCGTCCGGGTTGCTCTCGGTCTCGCGGTAACTCGAATGCGTGGTGTAGGCGGCGAAAGATAATCCGAACATTCGCCAGACCTCGAGGTCGATGTCAAAGTCGGCTCCGTGGTCGTAGTCAAGGACCAGTTCAGAAATACATTTGACGTTCTCTTTCTTCCTCGCCGGCGGATCGAACAGCGCCGGCGCGAATAGCGGTCCGTCTTTCTCGGCGCGGATCTGAGGCTTGGCTATTCGCTCGCAAATCTCCCCCCACGAGCGCTCCACACGCTTCGGCGTCTTGTCGAATTTGTTCTTAAAGAGCGACAGGCAGAAGACGCTGGGGCTTTTCTTATGGCCGTTTGTTGTGAGGTCAGGTGTCATTATCTTGATCCGAATCTACGCTGAAGCGAATCCTTGCGCCCATCCTCGACGCCGTTGATCTGCGACCAAATGATGTGGTCTCCATTCTTCACGAGGCTCCAGCCTCCGCGCTTCGTTAGTTTCAACTCGCCCACACCAAGCTGCGCCATCATTCGCGTAAATGTGCCGTCGAAATACCGAAGCAATACATCAGAACCGGGGAGGGCGCCGATCAGATCAGGACAGGCAAAGACATAGATATATCCGGCGTCGTGCCAGGTCTCGCCATCCTCTGAGTATTCCCAAGGGGTCTGGGCATAGTCGGCGCACTGCCCCAGCCACTTCATAACTTTGTTGGTTTGATTGAGCGCTGCGCGATTCTTAATCTCGACACCGAATATCACCTGCGGATCTTTCCATCTGCTCAAATCGCGCGGGAGAATTATCAGGTCAATTCGCTTGACCCCCTTCTCCGCATCGTGCCGACCGCGCACGCGCGTATAGACGAAGAACTCAGGGCTAAGAATTTCGACAATACAGCGCTGAAAATCTTTTTCTTTCTCGTAGATGTCGGGATCAACGGTCAGCACGTCGCCAGTAACCGTCTCTTTAGCAATCTCCCATTGCCGTTGGATGTAATCGCCTGCCTTTCGCTTGTCCGTGGGCGTTTCGGTCAGTCCTCGCAAGCCATTGTGGTGATGCTGCAAGATGACCTTTCTGCCCGCCTTGTCGATTTGGGCAGGCTGCCAGGTCCAGCCGCTACCATTCCTGACGCGCGCCCATCCGAGGGCATATTTGTAATCGTGGCCGTTGACATCCGGCACCGGCGCCGCCTCGGTGACGATAAGGGCTTCATAGGGGCAATCGCTCTTATCGATATAAGCCATTGCCTTTTCTGGGAACTCCCAGAGAGGCACGACGGCCACATAGACCGAGCGGGAGCCACACAGCATAAAATCCGGCTGCCACCCTTCGAACGGTGCCGGCCTGCGCTCGTAATCCCAGCCAAGCAGTTCGAACATTGCCGCCCAATAGCTTTCGAATATTGATGTCATACCCTCTCAACCTCCCTCTTCTTCGTCTTCTTCCCCTCGATCAAATGAAACTTCACACCCCTCACCTTCAACCCCTCAATCAACGCCTTCCCTCTCAACTCCGTAATCCCTCGCACCTCGAGCCACGGCCAATCCGCCATCACGAGGTGAACGCGCGGGTTAAGCGCGACCACCTCAGCGCGGACCTCCTCAGCCTCCATCGGCGTCAGGTAGGGTTTAAAGAGTTGAAGCAACACGTTCATCGACTTCCTGCCTCGCCAACCATCGCAACACTTCCCGCGCGGCCTTCGCGTCACCGAGCGCACGATGTCCGCCCGCCTCGACGCCGATCTCGTAGCAAACGTTTTCGAGCCGCTGCCAGCGCCGGAGGCCGTGGTACTGCATCCAGTCATTCATCAGGCAATACCAGCGGAAAGATTCCTCAACTTCGTAGAGCTGGCAGGTCTGAACGATCATCCGGCTATCGAAATCGCTGTTGTATGCGAGCAGCGGGCGCGAGCCGACGATCTCCCTGACGATCGGCAAGACTTCCGGCCAGCGCCTGGCCTGTGCAACCATTTCGTCGGTGATGCCGTGAACGTTCGTCGCCGCCTCTGGGATCGAATCCATCGGCTTCACAAGCGCCGAGAACTCCAAGCCCCCGAGCGCGTCCACAATGGCGACTTCGACGATCTCGTCGTCCTCGCCTAGTCCCGTCGTCTCCGTGTCGAGGATCAGGGCGTTTACCTCCATGCAGTGCTTGGCGGTCGCGACGATGTTGTGTCTATGGTTTTCAGACATTCGCGCTCACCCCCTTCTCGGCCTCAACCTTGACCTCGGCCTCGATGATCGTGGAGAAGACGGCACAGACAAGCGCCTCGCGCTCCTTGTCCGTAATCTCGCACTGGGTATCGATCAGAGTGTTCTCGAGCGCCCTTAGCGCCTCGATGGTGTCGTTAATTGACCTCATTCGGCCCCTCCTCTTGTGGTTCGCTAGTCGCAGCGGCGGCCTTGGCCTTCGTGGCAGCCTTCTGCCAGCGGGTAAGCAACGCCTCGATTTCCTCGACTGGCTTATCTAAGAGCTTGGCCTCGAACACGTCCCATTCGCTCTCACTCTTGCCCATCGAGAGAAAAACGTCTCGAAATTCATGGATGATCTCCCCGCGCGCCTCTTCATAGGCGGGATCAACCGCGGGCGCTGTTGGTTTCGGCGCAGGCTCAACGCCATCACTCAGCCAGGCATTGAGGATCTGGGCGAGGTCGGCGCCAGGGCGCTTGAATACCTTCCCATCCAGGGCGTTGCAGCGGGTTTTCATAACAACGCCGTTATGATTGAGGTCCATCTCGATCATCACGTCGTATTCGTAATCCATCCCCTCGCGCTGGATGGACGCCATCCCGACCTTGCGTATCTCTGTTTTGCCCTGCTCGTTTTTGTCCTGAACGTAATCGGACTTGGACCGGACGGATGCGATAACGTGGCATTTCGAGCCAAGGATCGCGTCAACGAATTTCTGATGCAGCGGCGTGACCTCGGCCCAGGCTGTATAGCTGTTCTTCGATCTCGACTTCTGGACAGCGGCTTCGTGAAGCTCAAGAATGCCGTTCTTGCCGTTCCATTCGTGGGTCGTGCTGTCGATGATCAGAAACTCGTATCCGGCCCGCTCGGCTGCCTTCATCGCCTCGACGTAGTTGTCAGGGTGAAAGTCGTCGAGGTTCAAAACGTCGAACTCGAACAAGTCCGAGTATTTCGACGCTGAGCCGCGCTCCGTATCAATGACAGCGATCTTGCCGCCCGAGATCGTCGCCATTTCGGTTGCTATTTTCAGAGCTGTAAACGTCTTTCCTGACCCGGCCGGGCCGGCGATTGACAGTCTCAGCCTGCTTTGTTCTTTCGTGGCCTTACGAAACTGAATCATAAAATCTCCTTGGTTGTTGTTTTGCGTTTAACCGCCCCGCCGCGACCGTTGCCGGATTTGTTTGAGTTCAGCACTTATTGATGCGCACTACTCAAAGCCTTTGTAAGAACAACACGGCGGGGCTTTTGCCTTTTCTGACTCGATTAATCGGACTTGAACCAGCGCCCCCACTGCGCTGCATGCCGCCGGTCGGGCGCTGGGCCGGCGGCGGGAAATGGTTAAATCGTCTCTGTGAGCTGGCGGATTTCCTCGTCGTCCTTAAAATCCCCCTCGAACACGTCGCCCTTCGCCTTGTAATACTCATCTGCCTCGTTGAGTAACGCGCAAACGTCTTCTGAGAGGTAATAGAGCCGCTTGGGGCAGTTGTAATCGTGAGTCAGGGCTTGAAGGCGCTCGTGCAATTCCTGAAGCGCCGCGAGCGCTGTCTCGTCGTTGACCACAAACTTCTTAACCGCTTGAGCGAACTCGCCCCGTATCTGCGCGGCGTCGTATTGTTTGTTGAAGTCTTCCTCGCTCATATTGTCCTCATTTCCGCATCCGCCTTAGCTTCAGCCTCGCGCTGTTCACAGTTAATGCAGTCGCGGACTTGCAACAGTTCTTGGTTGTTCGCCTCGGCGACGATCTGGCGCGCGACCTCGACAATCTCGCGCTTGTTCTCGGCCACTTGCCGCGCGGCGTGGTTGACTTCGTTCGTTATGCGGTCGCGTTCGCCAGGGCTGACAAACCAGTTATGAGGCCGGTCAAGCGCGCGCAGGACCAATTCCCTGCGTTCCAATCGCTTCAGCGCGCAATGACGTTCGACTAAGAGCCGTTCCATGCGGTTCAGCGTGTCATTCGTCGGCAGCGCTTCGACGAACGTATCGGCGTATTCAATCTGAGCAATGCTGTTCATGCTTCCTCCACCTTGATCACCGAGCCGCCCCGGTGTTTTAACTGCAATTCGGCGTGTTTCCGCGCTGCTTCTTTGCTTGGGGCGGGAAACGTCCAGACAGTTATGCGGTTACCGATCCGCACAGTGACTTTCCAATCCCTCATGTTTTGTTCCTGGCCGGCCCGCCAGTGATCTCTATAATCCTTTCCGCCAATGTGCGGGCCTCGTCTGCCACGCGCAGCGCCTCGATCAGCTTGTCGCGGCCTTGAATGCTGTCAGCCTCGGCCAACTGGCATTCAAGCCACTTGTGGATTAGCCAAGCGCCATCGGGGGATTGCGCGTATACGGCGAGGATCAGGGAAACAAATTCATATATGAGTCCGCGCCGTCCGTTTGCGTCATGCGTCCCGCCACC
>KanNP_Total_noBrdU_T14TCDRAFT_1000003_pt1 | contig 22344 bp, 25 predicted proteins | sample KannatnBrdUF14TC_FD_10625 | JGI IMG/M metagenome (IMG submission 10625)
GAGCCGATCGACCGGCTCGGCCATCTGGCCAACGAGATGCTCTCAACGCTTCAGCGCGACGAACGAAACTCCGACGTGCGAGCGGTGGTCTTCCTCTCAGACGACGAACGTGGCATGACCGCTGGAGGCGGCTGGGACTCCGACCTCGACGCCATCGTCGCCGTGATGATCCACTTGAGGAAGGTTTTCGAGGCGAACGGGCGCAAGCTCGTGATCGTCCCGATGAGTCAGGAGATTCACCATGGCTAAATCGAGCAGCGGCCCCGACACGATCCGGGAGGCGCTTGATTACGCCTTTCGATACGAGTTCGATTCGCCAGAGGAAGAGGTGATGCACGCCAGAGCGCTCGCAGCGCTTGTCGCGCTTGTCGGCCGGGTGGAGCAGCTAGAGAACGTCGAGAAGGCCGCACGGGCGTTTGTGGCGACGACAAGCTCGTTCCGTCAGCCTCACTCGTCGCGGCCTGAGTTCACCGATCTCGCGCTCGCGCTTGTGTCTGTCGGGGAGCCGAAATGACTGGCGGCAGCGAAGCCGACACGATCCGGCGTGAGCGTCTCCGACGAGCAGCCGAGGACGGGGAGCGGCTGTACCGCGTCCGTATGCATGCCCCGGATGGCCCGACTATCGCCGATGACAACCGCATCAACGGCATCCTGTCGCTCGACCTGACCGACGCTTTAGGATTCGTTGACGCGCTTGTCGCCCGGGCCGAGCAGCTAGAGCGGGCGTTGGCCGCTCTGATCGATGATGTGGAAACCGAAGCGTTCGACTTCGCAACCTCGGGTCGTACTGCTGACGAGTTCCTGACCCGCGTCGTCGCTGCGAAAAACAGGGCGCGCGCCGCGCTTGTGTCTGCCGGGGAGCCAGCCGAATGACAGCACTAGAAGTTCTCAAGCCGTTTCGGAAATGCTGTGACGTGGTGACCGGCTATGAGAGTTTCGGTGATGAGGAGCCGAGGCGGCCGGTTGTCTGCCTGCTTCCGCCTGGGCACGACGGCCCGCACGCCGATTGGACGGCCTGGATCGGAGTGGCGCAACCGGATTTCGAGAAGGCTGGGGCGTCTGCCGGGGAGCCAGCCGCGCCAACGGAGACACGAGAAGCCAAGCGCAGCCCTAGCGGCCTAATCATCGGCAAATACGCGAAGGCACCGGGCGAGGACACCGTAGACCTGGCTGCGCCAACGGAGCCGGAAGCACCCTGAGGAAGGAGAGGCAGATGCCCTACGCCAACCGTGACGACAAACTGAAGCAGATGCGGCGCTGGCGAGTAGAGAAGATGAAGCAGGGCTACGGCAAGGCCCTCTATGCCAGACGCAAGCAGCGCTACGCCAACGAGGAGAGACTGAGAAAAGGAGTCGTGCAGGCGATCCTCCTGCTGGAGGCGAGATCCTTGTACACCGCCTTGGACGTGCTGCGCGACGCGCTCGCCGACGCTCCTCCGATCGGCCCTGTGATGGAGTACATGCCAACCAAGGATCAGCGAGAGGTGCAGTAGAGTTCAGATCGGCCATGTCAAGGCCCCTCTTCGGAGGGGCCTTTTTTATTTGTCTACTTGCCAGCCTCGTAGTCGGCGCGTGCCTTGGCGAGGCTCATCTCTCTCAACAGGTTGCCGAAGAACTGCTGGGCCAGGTCCCCTCGTCCCCTGGTCGGGTAAAGCTCCGAGGGGCGGTTACGGAGGATGCGAACTTCGGGCAGCCCGGTGACCACGTCGCGAACGATGTCGTAGGCAAGACCGCCTGCGCTGCTCTTCGGAACTGCTTGGCCTCGTGAGGTGATGTTCTGACCGGCCCTGAAGGATGCGGTGATGAAAGGATTGAGCGATCCGACCAGGCGAGTGGCATTCGCTGGCGTTCCGCCTGGGAGAAGCGCGCTGAGACCGGAGACGACATCTGTCGCCGAGTTGTAGGGAACCAGAGGCCGGGTGGCAAGGATCCGTTGCAGGTCTCCTTGTGGCTCGCCGATCGCGACGCTGCCTTGCAGGTAGCTGGGGAGCGGGCCACCGAACTGGTCGTTCGCCATTTGCTCCCCGACCTGGCCGATCTTGTAGAGGATGTTCGCCCGCAGCGGGGCGTCGAAAGGCATCTTCGCGGTGATCCTCAGGATCTCCCTGAACCAGGCGTAGAAGGGGAAGACGTTGCGGATCGCGTTTGACTCCCTCGGCGAGAGCGAGAGGAAGTTCCCGAGCGCGTCGTTGATCTCGCGGTTGACGAACATGTTCGTCTGCGGGTCCTTCAGCCCCGTCTCCATCGCCGCCTGCCAGGAGCGTGTCTGCTTCGGCATCGCCAGGTAGGCGTCGCGCACCTCCTTCGACTGCCTGAGAACCCGCTCCGCTGTCCAGCGACGCAAAAACGATTCGGTCGTCTTGTCGATGTGCGGCAGCACGTTGATCACCTTGGTCACGGCCATCGCGTTCCACCTGATCAGCGGGTGCGCGGTTCGTGCCCACTGAGGGAGCGACTCCCCGGTGGTCGTCCCGAGGAAGGTTCCGCTCTTGCGCTGCTGGGGCGCGTACTTGGCGACTATTTCATCCGACAACCCAAAGCCGCCATCCTCCGCCATCCCGACCGCTCTGCGCGCGGCGCGGAGGCCCTTGGTCTGGGAGATCGCCCCGAGCAGGGCCTCCGCCCCGCGCGGACCGGCGTTGCGGACAGTGGCGAGGATCGTGTTGCCGACGATGTTCGAGAACAGCCAGGGGATGCGCACCTTCAGCACCAGCGCCCGCCACACGTCCATGATCTGGTTGAAGACCTGGTTCCACTGGCTGCGGGTCACCTTCAGGTCAGCGCCCAGCACCTTCGCGAAGCGCTCCGGCACCATCAGGTACTGGCCGCGCGCGTTCCGGGCTATCTGCTCCGGCGCTTCCCGGAGGAGATTGCGGTTCGGGCTGCTGAACCCCTCCGGGAACAGGTCGGGGAACATCCTCTCAAGGCTCTGGATCTGCGTTCCGGCCGCAGTACGCTCGGGTGGGAAGTACTGTCCTTTCTTGGTTCGCACCCACTCGTAGCCACCGGCTAGCTCCCCACCGGGGGCGGGCACGGCGAGCCTCAGCACCTCGTTGTAGAGGTCGCTGGTCGCGTCGTTGCGGGCTGCGCGCAGGAAGTCAGGCCCCAGCTTGTCGATGTGCATCGCGACCCTGCCTGCGAGGAAGAGCCTGCCGGTGTTCGTTGGCTCCTCGGCACTGGGCGGGGCCAACCCTCGTGCCCGCGCCCTGCGGTAGATGTTCGGCTTCTTCGCCATCACGTCCGGCATGTAGAACGGCATCGGGCGTCCCGCAGCGGCGATCTCCTGCCGAAGCTCCTTCGCGCTCGGACCCCCGAAGACGGTGTTGACGCCCGCCCGCACCCTCTCCCCTGCCGCCTCCAGCCCCGCCTGCATGTCGAGCAACTCGTTCAGCAACTCTCGCTGGGTCCGCAGCGCCGAGATCCGCGCCTCGCGGGCAGCACCGATCCTCTGTCCCGAGGCAACCTGCTGCCTGGAGAGCACCGAGGCGTCGATCACCTTCTGCTGCAACTCCATCTCGGCGATCAATGCGTTCTGGTAGCGGGTGAACGCCTCCCCCGCAGCGTCGTAGACCTCGCCCAGCGTCCGCATCCGGGCATCCTCGATCGAGGCCTGGGCCGCTGCCCGTGCCGCCTGCTGGCTCTCGGCGGCCGGGGCCGCCCTCTCGGAGATGGTGACCTTGGTCTTCGGCGCGCTCCACGGCCGCACGTCCTTGATATCGAAGACGACCATGTCAGGCCCGTACTCGATCCCGGTGAAACCAGCCTTGGAGAGCCTCCGGTTCACCTTCGTCTTCGTCTCGGTCAGCGCCTTTGAGTGCAACAAGTTGTCGAAGCTCTTCGGGGTGAACGAGCCGGTGTGTGTCGCTTTCGCGAGCAGGAAGTACAGTTGCTTGGTTGTCAGGTCGCGCCTGTTGGCGGCGAGCAGCTTGTCGAGCTTCTTGGCGATCGCCTTGTTCTCGATCGCCTTCTGCACCCGGGCGAGAAGATCGGCGCTCACCGTCTCGTCTCCGAGCCGGAAGAGCGTCGAGCGGTCGACCTGATGGGTGGTAACCCCCTCACCCCTCATGCCCATGCGCGGGAGCAGCCCCTCGTCACCAGCTTCGGTCGTGAGGTGGACGCCCCGTCCGAGCCATTCGCGCCCGGTCACGTCCCCGGTGTGCAGCGGCCCAGCGGGAACGATCGGGGTGGCGTGGTAGGCGGTAACGATGTCCTCGCCCAGCCCCTCTGCTGCCGATGGGATCTCCTCGGGCGCTTTCGCTCCCGCCTTCGCGAACGCCTCGGCCATCGCTGTCCCGACCGTCGAGGGGCCAGCAGCGCTCTCGGGTGTGATCCCGACCTCTTCGGCGTAGACGCCAAGGTCGGTGTTCATCAGCCGGTCGAGTTGCGCGCTCAGACCCTCCCACTCGGCCCTGGTCATATCGACCTGACCGGCGAGATCCTCCAGATCGATGGCCTCCTTCTCGCTGCGGGCCAGTTGTTTTGAGACCCGGCGCGACGCGGCGAGCGCCGATTTGAGTTCGACCTTCCCGGCCCTGCGGCCCTCCCTGACGATCCTCTGCTTGCCCTTCTCCAGCTTCGTCAGCGTCGAGTCGATCTTGTCGAGATGCTTCCGCGCCGCCTCCGGGGTCAGGAAACGTGCGCCACGAGCGATCCGCATGTGCGTGAGCGGGGCCATGTTGGCGGCGATCGGACTCAGCCATTCGCGCTTGACCTTGATCGTCGTCATGTAGTCGTCCAGGGCGTGCCCCTTGGCGTTCGCGTCCCACATCTTCTGGGTCGGGTTGCGGTAGTACTCAAGGATCTTCGGGTCATGCAGGAAGGTGAGCGTCGCCTGACTCGTCAGGTCTCCGACCGGCAGGATGCCCCGCCACCAGTTCACATCCCGCTCCATCGGCAGCGAGTTGACCAGGTCGAAGGCGACTTTCTCCTTGCGGCTCATCCGGTTGTAGGAAACCCGGTAGTCATGGAACGCTGCCGACGACTCGTGCGCCAGGAGCTTCTGCTGGTAGGTATCGGTCAGCGCCCTCGCCGCGCGCGACTGCTCACCGAGCAGAGGAGTCGCCGACGGGAGCCTCTTCAGGACGGCGTTGGTTGCCACCATCCGGGCAGCCCGGTAGCCCGTTCTCGGCAGGACGCGCCTAGTCACCGTCTGGAGCGACGTGGGGTCCGCTCTGACATCTATCGTCAGCCGCGGCCCCTGGTGTCGACCGGTGACGAGCGCACCAAGGCGCTCCGAACCCGTCACCGCCCTGCCCTCTGTGGCCGCTGCCCTCGCTGTCAACCCCAGCGCGCCAGCCCTCCCGGCGACCGGAAGAACGACCGTCAGGACATCCAGGCCCGTCCCGATCGGGTCCTCCCCCATCCGATGCAGGGTCTCCCCGAAGTCACCGTGAAAAGCGGGGCCGTACTTGTGCTCGTACGACTTCGCCATCGGCCTGAAGGCTTTGCGGTAAAGCTCGGAGTCGAGAACATCGCCGCCGTAGAGCACGCCATGAGGGCCAGCCGTAATGTCGTGGTAGGTCGCCTTGCCGAGCGTCGAGCCGATCGCGGCGGCCCCGCCAGCTATCCCGGAGATCGCGCTTCCGGCCTGACCGAACGCCCCCCTGATCCCACCGATGACACCGCTGGAAGGGAAAGGGTCGAAAACGTCTGTCAGCGTCGCGCCGCTCTGCTTCGCTTTCGTCTTCGCGTAGGCCGAGCCGCCCCCACCAGCCGAACGAGCCTTGACGACCGCGCCACCACCGCTCTTTGCCTTGGACTTCTGATACGCAGAAGGTTTAGCCACTCGGCGGCCTCGGAGTTATGTGCGGGAAGATCTCGGCCAGTGCGGCGCGCAAAACCTCCTCCGAGAGCGACGTTGTCGCCCTGGCGAGATCGAGGATCTCCCAGTAGGAGGCCCCGTCGTCCTGTGCCTCCTTGACGTAGCGCTTCGCAAACGCGATCTCCGCCTTCTTGTTCGGGAACGGCCTGCCGTACAGCCCGACGGCGTACTCCGGCTGGGAGTTCAGAACTGTCCTGACGCGAGCCTTCCACTGAGCGGTCTGCGGCCCGAGCGCGTAGCCGTCGATGAGCGCCTGGTTGTAATCCTTGACCTGGGCTACAGGTGGTTTGCTCCCCCACTGGAGAGCCTCCGGGTCCCAATACTCGAACTTGCTCCCGACCTTCCTCGACCTCGGTGGAGCGTTCCCCGTCCAAACCTTGACGGCCTCGTTCAGATCCTTGATCTGGCCTACGGTGCCACCCGAAGCAGCGCCACCTTTCCCGGTAGTAGGGGCCTTCTTCGAGATGATCGTCCGTGTGCCGTCGATGGCGGTGCGCACCTTGTTGCCGTTCGCATCCGTCGTTATCCCATCGGAGACGACCGTCTGCTCCCAGTTGTCCGGGTTGATGATGACTCGGCGACCGTAGGCGTCCTGGTAGGAGATCTTCGCCCCCGGCTTCACCGTCGGCTTCCTGATCCAGGTATAGGTGTTGCTGGCGGGATCGAAGGCCATGATCCCACCACCGGAGGTGGTTATGTTCTGGATCTTCGGGGGCTTGACATCTCCGGGGAGCACGTCGACCCCTGTTCCGTCTGCCCTTATCCCACGCCAGACGCCGGTGTCGTCCTTGTAGACCCTGGAGTAGGTCACGTCCGGCTTGACGTTCCCGGGAAGACGATCGACTCCCCCGTCCGCTCTGATCCCCCAAACAACTCCGGTGTCGTCCTTGTAGGTCCTGGAGTAGATGGAGGTGGAACTCGCTCCGGGCTGGACGAGCCTGGTGAGCTTCCCGGTCGTTGTGTTCAGCGAGAAGTAACCCGTCTTCGAGTCGCCGATGATTTTGATGTCTGCCTGCTGCGCCTGAGACGCCTTCAGCGCCTGGTCGACCGCCTCTGCTCCGTACTTGAGAACAAGGCCTGGGATCTGAGCAGCGAGGTTCGCGCGCTGGGCGGAGAACTCCCTGTCGGCCTCCTGCTGGGCGCGGGCGAGTGAGGTGACCGCCTCGCCACCCATCGCTGCGATCTGTCCCGGCATCATCTGGGCGGCAGCGCCCGCAGCCGCGCCCGTGACGTTCAAGCCTTGCGCCTCAAGTCCGGCCCCGAGCCAGCCGAGCGCCCTGCCGACGGGTGAGTTGTCGACGGGCGGCATCGTCCCGCCGGTCAAGTTCATCGTGGCGGCATTCGCCGCGTTGGTCGCCGCGTCGCCGCTGGCGAGTGTCCCCCCGAATCCCCTGCCGAGCAACGCATCAAGCTCCGCCGCCTGGGTGTAGCCCGCCTGGACCTGGGGGACGATTCGCTCCAGGAGCGGTGTCAGCGCCCCGTAGTAGCCCTGGATCGCTTTCTGCCCCGCGACCGTGTTCGCCGCCGCGATCCGCTGCGCGTCGGCGATCTTCTGCTCCTCGGGAAGCGTGGCCGCCTTCACCTGCCCCCAGATGAAATCCGACTGTGCCTTCGTGTAGCCCGGGATCTGCGGGCCAAGCAGGCTGGGAACGCTGGAAACGCTGGGCGTTACGGTTGTGACCGGCGCTGGTTTGCTTCCCACCAGCGACGGCCCTCCCGACGCTCGGAAGGCTCGCTGCCTGTCGGCCTGATCCGGGGGCGTCCAGGTGGCGGAAGACCTCGGAGTGGGGGTGGCTTTCGTCTTTGTCTTCTTCTTCGGAGGGGTGTAGTCGGGGAGTGGCATCAGCTATCCGATGTTGAGCGCATTGAGGATTCCCTCCGGGATCTTCCCGGTCAGACCTAGCTGACGAAGGGCTGCTTGCTGCGCGCCCTGGCCCAGGGTTGCGAGTCCCTCCTGCTGGGCGGTGTTGTAGGCGCTCGCGATCTGGGTGAGCTTCTGGAGGAGCGCTTGAGCGCCGCTGTAGCGTCGCGCCTGGTCTTCGTAGGCGAGGTTGCGCAGCCCCACGCCGGTAGCGCCGGAGCGGAACGTCCCTCTCGCCCCCATCTGGTCGAGCCAGTTACCTCTTGCGAAGCGGTTCTGGCGGTTGTAGCCGCCGACCGTCGAGAGTTCCCTGGCAGTCAGGTCCTGGGCTGCCGCCAACGTGTTCGGGTTCTGGGCGGCGTTCATCAGGATGCCGTAGAGCGGATTAGTGGGATCGAGTCCGAGGTCGCGCGCGGTCTGCGCGAAGTCGGGAATCTCGCCCCAGTTCCCGAACGCCTGCCCGAACCCTGTCCCTGCTGCCGCCCCCGCAGCCGCGTTACGCGCGTTCACCTGCGCCCTGGTCATCTGGAAGATCGGGTCGTTCTCCAGCGACCAGTTGTAGTTCGGCTCGGGAAGAGCCGGGGGGTTGTAGTTCAGGCTGTACGGGTCGTCGGCATTGTAGTTCCCGCCCGGGTTGTACCCAGGGGGGTCGTAACCGTAGGGGTAGCTGGGAAGACCCGGACCCGGCCCGAGATCAGCCTTGTAGCCGGTCGTGTTCTTGGCGGTTTGCCCTCCAAAACCGTAGAAACCGCCCAGGGACGGCGCTGAGGAGGTCGGGGTTCCCAGTTTCTTCGGCGGTGACGGCGGTTCCCAGGGGAGGGGCATAGATCTCCCTTCTATGCTTGCTTGGCGAGGCCCAGTGCGACCAGCACATCAGCAATGTCCTGGACGGTCGGGGTTGTCGGGATCGTCGGGAGCATGTCCAGGTCGCGGGCGTCTTCGACAAAGCGGTGCAGCCACCAGAGGTACTCGGACGGGAAGCTGGACGGGTTCCTCAGGTAGGCGGTGATCTCGTCGCTGACGCTCACTGCTTCAGCCTGTTCTCTTCGAGGGCCTGGAACTCGGTCTCGATCGCGTGAAAACGAGTTTCGGAGCTACCGCCTATCTGCTTGATCCTGAAGGCGACACCAGACGACTGGAAGCCAAGCTCTCTGCGTGCCCGCTTGTAGACATCCGACTGCTCGAAGCTGCCGATCGTCGTGTAGTTCACCCCGCAAGGGTCGAGCAGGTACCCGGCCTCAAGCACGGGCGCTCCGACGTGAGAGTGCATGTCCCAGTTCGCGAACAGCCACTTCCACTGCTGAAGCGAGAAAGACATCTGCGTTCTGCCACTCGCAGACTGCCGCGCCCGGTAGAAGGGGGTCTCGAAAAAAGGCTGGATCGTGACGCCGTTCGCGTCGGCCTCGTCCGCTTGTTCGTGCGGATGGAAGAGCAGGTAGAGCGAGGCGACCCGGCCCTCGTTCGAGAGGCCCATGTAGACCTTCTCCGCCGTCCTTCCGGGGACGCGCATGAAGCAGAACCCGGGCATGTTCTGCATCCGGTACCAGAACCCGCGCAGCAGGTCGTAACAGAAGCAGTCGAGCAGTTGGCCGTTACTCGTGATCGTGATGATGTAGGTGTCGTGGACGACCCCGGCGGCGAAACGGTAGGTGTCGTCCATGTCGCGCAGCGTCGTGAACCAGAGCGATGAGATCCCCCCGTCGGCGGTCAGGTTCTTGAGCGCGACCCCGTCTGTCTGGTAGACGCCCGTGAGGTCGGCCCAGATGACGGTGTCGTTGTACTTGACGACCGTGTGGGCGTTGACGCAGCCGACCTCGAACGGAGCATCGGCGGTCAGGTCACCACTGGTGGTCGGACTGGCCGGGGTCGTCCCTTTCAGCCGTGAGGTCGAGCGGAAATGAAAGACGAGGATCGCGTTGCGCATCGCTGCGAGAGCGACCACAGGATCGGAGAAGTCGTACCAGGACTCGGTCGGCCAGACCTCCGCCGTCCCCAGGGCGCTGAACCAGACCCGGCCGGGATTCGCGAGGCTGTTCCCGAGCACGGTGCGGTCGTTCCAGACATCGGCGAACAGCGCCGGGGGCGGGCTGCCAGCCAGCGTGGCAACGGGAGTTATTCCGTCCCAGGACATCGGGGGATCGACACCGCTGTCTCGGGGGATGACCACCAGCCAGGAGTCTGCGTCCTTGCGGTGGACGACCGGGTTCTGCGAGATGGTGTCTGTACCCGTCCAGGAACCAATCAGGCTCGAAGTCGTGTCGGTGAACTCGTAGATCTCGCGCGCAAGCGTGACAGCGACGTTCTTGAACCCGGCTCCGTAGTAGAACGTCCTGCACATCCCCATGATCATGCTGCCCCCGAGATCGGGGGAGGCGTAATACCAGGCCGCCCGCTTGCGCAGCGGAGCGCCGAGCGACTGCGGGACGAAATCGACGCAGTTCCAGAGCGCCTGGTTTCGGATGTTGTCGCGGGGATCGTCCTGTCGCATTCCGGCGAAGACGGTTTCGAGCGTGGTCGGGAATGCCACCTAGACCCCTGTCTGCGATGGTGACCCGACGAAGCGCCTGCGGTGCCCGACGACAGCGGGAGAGAGCCTTCTCCCTCCACGGTGCAGGGCCGCCCGTTTCATCCGGCCAAGCTCCTCACGGTAGAGCGTCCTGTAGCTCGACCCGTTCTCAGAGTACTTGTCGTTGATGTACTGCCCCGCCTGGAAGAGCATGAAGTACTCGATCACCTTCTGCCACTCCCAAGGAAGATCGTTCGGTGTGTCGGTATCGGCGACGAGCGGCAAGGGACGCTTCACGAAGTAGACGAAGAGACTGTCGCCCTCGACGGGAGCCGGGTAGATCATCAGCCGGTCGCCCCCATTCACGGCATAGCACTGAACCGGGGAGGAGGTCTGGCCCTGAGAGCCGATCCGGTAGTCGAGGATCTCCTGCGGGGAGACGCGCTCGATCCGGTAGGTCTGATCGCTAGTGGCGAGGTAGACCTCGTTGATCGCGATCATCGTCGGGTCGATCGTGTAGTCGGAGCTACCGGCGATGAGCCGCATCGACGCGCAATTGATCTTGATCCGGCTCTCGGCCATCACCTCCAGGTAAGCCTGGTTCGCCCAGTCGTTCATCAACGTCTGGTCTTTCGAGCCGGTCGTGTTGTCAAGACCCATCTTGGCCGCTACCTGAGTCCGAAACTGAGCGAGTGAGGTCACGACCCCTCCTTGATGGTTCGCTGTCGGCCTAAGTGGTTGCTCACGGCTCCTCCTCTTGTTTCGGCCAAACTTCGGCCTCTGTGGTGTCAACGTCGAAGCGCTGCCGCTCGACAAACCATCCGAAGCGGGCGACACGCACCTGCCGGTCACGCGCCACAAGTTGGGAGACGAAGACGATCACGACCACGGCCGCGAACACGACCACGATCAGTCCCGCGAGCGCTTTGCCGTCGAGGGAGACGGCGATCACGTCGCTCTCCGGTCGCGCTGGGCCTGGATGTCTTTGCCCTCTAGGATCGAGAGGCGCTCGCGGAGCTTGCTGATCGCGATCGCGAGGTAGATGATCCCGAGGATCTCAAGGCTGTTGATCGTGATCAGCGCCTCGTCGGGAATGGTGGTGAGGCCGATCATGGCTCCGCGACGCGGACAAAAACTGTTCCCTGAGCCTGGGTGTCGCGGGTGCGGCGCATGACCTCGCCGCCGTTCGAGTTGTCGCTCGTAGAGGTGTTTCCTTCTATGCAGGTGAACTGGGAGGGCTTCGTTCCGCCCCAGGACTCGAACAGGCCGATGTGGTCGTAGGTGCCGTCGCGGCTCCAGTCGAAACAGACGAGGTCCCCCGGCATCGGGGACGATGGGACGCTCAGCCCGTTACGGTTCGCTTTTGCGTCCCCCACGACGTAGGGCACGTAGGCGTAGGCGACTCCCTTGGCGAACGAGGGCGAGCCACCAGCCTCGACCTCGTACCAGTAGCTGACGGCCATAGCGCACCACGGCTGATAATCCTGCCCATACCAGCTACCGAATGTCGAGTGGTTGGTTCCAGGGGGATTCTCTTTGTAGCCCAGCCAGCCGATCGCAGCCTGCAAGGCGCGCTCGCGCGTGGTTCCCTTGACGGGTTTGTTGAACTCGTAGTAGGCCTCCGCGATCAGGTTCGCGGCGGTCACGTCCATCGCCATCTGGCCCGCGTTCGGGAGTCCCTTCGGGATCTTGATCGAGCGCAGCGTGTTGAAGGTCTTCTCCCCGACCCAGCCGCTGGGGTCGAGCTTCTGCTGGCGCTGGATGCCAGCGATGCCCGAGTCGGCAACGTTGCCTCCCGCTTTGCCGTGGGAGAAGGCATTGCTGAATGTGCGGTCGAAGGCCGAGGCGGGACCCGGCCAGCGACCCGCCCGCCAGACGGTGCGCTTGTACGCCTCGATATCAGCCCCATCTTCTGACGGCTCCTTGCCCTGCTTGTTCGCGTCAGGAGGATAAATCGGCCTCGGGAAGCCAGGAACGGCGACCATTGGTCCGCCCGGGTAAGCGCTCTCGTACCATTCAGTCACTCGTCACCATCGCCTGGTTGCCATCCTCGCTCGCGGTCATCTGAGCGAGTGAGGCCTCGAACTCGATCACCGCTCGCGCAGCCTCCTCCGCGTTGAAGACCGTGATCACCTGGGCTACCCGCTCGGCCACGATGCGGCCGTCCTGGTCGCGCTCGATGGCGACCGGCTGGAGCAAATACTTGTATGGCTCGATCATCAGTTCGGGACCCTCAGCACCCGGTAACCCGTACCACCCGAGTCGGGCGCACCGACGACAACCTGCTTCGCCGCACCGTTTATCTTCAGGTAGAGCGGCGCAGCATCGGCGGCGGCACCACCGAGAACGACAAGGGTGCTGTCCGTTTGAAGTACGGCCGCGGCCGCACGGTAGAGGGTCGTGTCGGGAGCGGTCGTGCCGCCGGGGCCGAAGAGAAGCGCCGCGTCGTTACGCAGGAACGCGCGCGGCTGGGTGTCGCCGTCCACCCGCGCGTCGAATCCCCAACCACCAACGCCTCCCGTGGAGCGAAGGCTACCGATGATGCCAATCGTGTAGGCGGCTACCCGAGAGAGGAAGGCGTCACTTCCGTAGCCGCCGAGGTAGAGGTTATTGCCCACTCCGAGGTGCGCCCCAGCCGTGAAATTGCCGTTCGTGTAGAGGCTGCTCGTCGCGTTGCGGTAGAGGGTCGTGTCTACGCCCGCAGACGGGTTCAGCCAGAGAGCGCCGTCAGAGGCGATTCGCAGGCGCTCAAGCTCGCTACCGGGCAGATAGCTGTTGTACATCGTGTAGAACCGGAGCGACGGGTTGAGGTAGGACGAAGACGAGTTCTCGAAGATCGCTTTGATCGCAGCGTAGTAGGAGGTGGCGTCGCTACCCATTCTGATCTCCACGCCTTTACCAGCTTGGGCCGCGCCCGTAGCGGCGTTCGCGACAGTCAAGGCGTTCACGACCGTTGCCTCGTTCCTGGTCACGTTCAATGCGAACGCCTGGAACGTGTCATCCGTCCTCAACGTGTCAGCCGCCGAGCGGTAGAGGTTCGTATCGGCAGCGCTTCCGAAGTAGAGCTTGCCGTCCGTGTGAAGTGTGATCTTCGTGGCCGCAGCGTTGTTAGCCGTTACATATCCCTCTGAATAAACGTTGGCTACGGAAAGCGCCCCATCCGTCTTGAGCACGCTCGCCGCCGAGCGGTAGAGGCTGGTGTCAAGCGCGCTCCCGAACCACACGCGCGCGGTGCTCGTATCGGCTCCGAATAACCACAAACGACTACCGACATCAAGAGCGCCGTCCGTCCTGAGATTGCTCGCCGCGGTGCGGTAGAGGTTCGTGTCGCCCGCTGAACCGAATATGAGGCCTGATTCGCCGGTGCCAAGAGCGCCCATATTGACCTGGCTCGCAGCACCGTCGCGCGCGACAATGTTTCCCGAGGCCGTGAAATACCAGCCAGTCGTAAGCACCTGAGCGGCCTTACGGTAGAGGTAAGTATCGGCAGCGCTTCCGAAGTAGATTTTCCCGTCAGCGGCCAAGAAGAGTTGGTTCGCAACCGATCCGTTGTTCGCCATCACCCACGCCGACGACCGCAGACCCGCCTGCGCGAAAAACTCGCCGTCGGTCTTGAGCACGTTCGCAGCCGAGCGGTAGAGGTTCGTGTCGGTGGCGGCAGCGCCGCTGCCCCACTGGATCACGCCGCCCGCTTGGATCCTGACCCGGAAGAAGTTGTCTGCGGTGTCGGCGGTGGAGAAGGCGAAGTTAGCCGCTGGCGTGAATGCCTGGATCTGGGCGTTCGTCACAAGGATGCCCGCCCCCGCGCGGTAGAGATTCGTATCGGGGGCGCTCGCGCCACCCGGCCCCCACTCCTGCTTGCCGTCGCCCATGAGGCGGTAGACGGGCTGGGCATCGCCCGCGAGCAGCTTGTTCGCGATGATCCTCGTCGCGGCGGCGATGACGGTGTCGGCGGGGAGCGCGCCGCCGCCGCCGGTGACGGTTTGCCACGTTCCGTCGTCGCGGAGGAACTTGGTGCCGTCTCTCGTCCCCGAGCCAAGCGAATCGGGGGTGACCCGTCCTGTGGCGATGAAGATGCCGTCGGTCTTGAGGCTGCCAGCAGACGCGCGGTAGAGGTTGGTGTCGGCGGCAGCACCGAAATAGACCCCGCCGCCTCCTATGGAACTGGTGAGCCAGACCTGGCCTGCCAGCCCGTCGCGGGCGATGATGTCGCCCGAGGTTCGGAAGTAGGACGCGAACGCCTTCAGATCCGAGGCCGCTACACGCCGCAGAGTCACGTCGAGCGCCCCGCCGACGCCTCCCGGCCCCCAGGAGAGTTGCCCGCTGCCGAGCAACTGGAAGTTTGTAGCCTCGCCAGCGGCGAGCTTGTTCTGGACGATCCCGCTCGCCGCGGCGACGACGCCGTCCTTGTCCACTTTGCCGGTGTCGAGCGCGACGATGCCGTTGTCCATCTGGTTCAGGTGGACCTGATCGACGGGCGTGACGAGGTTTTGCCAAACGACGGGCGTGTAGGTCATCTAGGCCTCCAGGCAAACGGATTCTTCGAGTTCGAGCGGCTCGCAACCGGCCGCCACCAGGACGAGGTCGTCGCAGCCAACCGCCACCAGGACGAGGTCGTCGCAGATCGAGGGCATCAGCAGCGGGTTGACATGCACCTTTCCGCCGAGCAGCTTGAGCGGCGGCGAGTCCGCGGGCCGAAGGATGTTCTCCAGCGTGAGCGGGACCGTCCCTCCCGTCAGGATGAGCGATAGCTGGACCGGCCTGATCGTGACGCCCGAGATGACGAGCACCGTCTCGCCCCAGAGGTGGATCGGGAGCGGTATCCAGTCGTCGGCGACGGTGGGTTCGCCGCAGAGCCTCTGGCCGCAGAGCCTCTGGCCGCAGAGAAACGGCCCGCCGGGGTCGGGGACGAGAGTGTCGGTCAAAACGCCTGCAAGCTCAGCACCCCCGAGGTTGGCCACTCGATGCGAAACAGGCCGTTCTCGGAGGTGCGGTCGGTGACGAAGTCGACGAACCCGAGCAGCGGCTGCACCCCGGCGTTCATGTAGATGATCGCTCCTCTCGCGGCGATGGTCGAGTTGGGCCACTGCACCGGGTCACCGAGCAGACGGGTCCCGTTGGAGGAGGGGTCGATGACGACCGAGCGGTTGGCGATCACGGCACCGCCGACGACGTAGGCGGTGCCGGTCGTCTCGCTCGCGGACACGTCGGGATAGGCCTCGGGACCGTCCTGGTTGAAGATGTAGCCGCTCGCCATCAGGATCACATGGATCGGGCTGGCGACCCAGCTAATCTCGGCCTCGATGAGGTTCTTGCCGCCCTTGGTGAACCACTTCGTCTCAAGGCTCGCCATCAGGACCCCTTCGCACCAGCGTCCTTGAGTGCGGCTCTCGCCTCGGAGGCGTCCTTGGTCGCGGCGTCTCGCTCGGCGGTGATCGAAACGATATCCTCGGTCAGGATCTCGACCTGGTCACGAAGCTTGGCCACCTCGTTCTGGTAGCCCCCAAGTTGGCTGATCCGTCGCTGAAGCTCCTCGTTCTCGGCTGCTGCCTGGACGAGCTTCGCTTCCAGCTTCTCCTCGGCGCTCTGCTTCTCGCTCTGCTCGGACTCCCCGTTTTGCTCTTCTTCCTGCTCTTCTTTCTGCTTTGGGACGGTCCTTGTTCCTGCCATCGCTCCTCCTAGTCGTCCAAATTGACACCGCGAGGCACCACGATGCTCGCCCCCGGCTTGAAGTTCTTGCGCTCGTCTCTCTCTTCTAGCTCGGAAAGCTCGTCGTCAATCGAGATCCGTGAGCCAACCCAGACCTTCCCCTTGTAGTGCCGCTCCAGGTTGGTGGCGGCCTCCGCCCGGACCGGGTAGGCACAGAGGGGGCAGGTGACCGGGAAGGGGACCTCGAACGGCTCGAAGCAGTTCGGGCAGACGTAGCCCTCCCTGATCCGTTGCAGGTCGTCGGAGTCTTGAAGGACGACGGTCTCGTCGTTTTCGTCTCCCGAAGCTTCGATCGCCGCGATGATCACCGGCTTTCGCCAGCGCTCGCTCATGCCGAGACGAAGATCGCCAGATCCTCGTCTGCCTCCTCGGTGCTGCGCAGCGCCTCCAGGGCATCGAGCACCTGCTGTCTGGCGGCGTTCTCGGACTCGTAGGCGATCACCTGATCCAGGTCGTAGCCGTCCTCGCGCACGCGCTGGGCGATCTGGGCTGCGTCCTGGAAGGCGTCGTAGTTCGGCCAGGGGGCAGGGGTGGCAGGCTTGGCGACCATGATGAAGTCGATGCCGTGCTCGAAGCGGCCGAGCAGGAACTGCTCGATCTTCTCTCGTTCTGCGTCATCGAGGCGGTGGGCCTGGGCGAAGCTGACGCTGTCGAAGACCGAGTAGCGGCCTGCCGGGTCTTCCTGGGTGACGCGGTCCTCGTAGACACCAAGGCCCTGGTGGACGAAGTGGCGCTGGGCCGTCTCCATCTCCCAGGGGTGCATCCCGACGACGAGGAACTTGCAGTCCAGAAGCGGCTGCACCAACTGCGAGTTCCCGTCCCCGAAGTAGTTGGTTTTGTCGAGTTGGTAACAGATCGAGTAGCCCGCGTACTTGCTGATGAACCTCACGTTGTCTCCTTCTTTGTGGGGCCGTTTCCGGGTCTCCCAAGGAAAGAGGGGGGTTCGCCCTCCAGCGCAACCCCCCTCTCGCGATGCTAACCGGTCACGCCCTTGATCACCGCGTGGCAGGACTCCTGCGCGAACTGCAAGGAGAACTCCGTGCGGTACTCGTGCGTGACCTCGTCCGCGTCGTTTGCCTGCCGGTTGCGCAGAAGCTGCGTGTTCCGGTTGCGGAGCGGACGAAGCTGGACGTAGTCCATGTCGATCAGGAACGCCCAGCTTCCGTACTGGCTGCCGGTCGCGCTGAAGTCGTTCCACTCGCGCTTGACGACAACCGGGATGCTCCAGCCGTAAGCGCCGGAGATGTACCCGTCCACCTTCGCGCCGAACTTGCGGTCATCGACCGAGGGCGGGTTCCAGGCCGACTTGAGGAAGCCGGAGATCGCCCTTGCAACGAGCGGTGAAGCGAACAGGACCTTGTTCTTCGAGCCGTGTGCGAGGTCGGCCTGAAGGTAGGTGTCGAACAGGACGTGCGTCAGCGCGCCTGCCGGGTTGTGGACGTTGGTCGCGATGAACTCGACCGCTCCACCGCAGTAGCCGATGGAGTTCGGGGCAGCGGTGGTGAAGGAGCGGGCACCCCAGAACAGGGTCTGCTCGATCGCCCGCTTGTGCTCCACGAGCTTCTTCACTTCCTCCTGCATCGGGGCGGGGCCGCCGTAGACCTCGATCACCGATTCGGTGCCGGTGAAGCCGAACGGGTCGCGCTGGATCTGGGTGTAGTTGTAGCCCAGGACCTTCTTGGTGATGTGCCGCACCCCGAGCGTCGCACCCTGCGGGGCGGCGTTCGAGACGATCAGCAGGTCGGAGATACCGGCTGCTGCCGTGCCGATGATCAGGCCGATCCCGCGCGTGACCGTGAGCACGTCGCCCGCGATCGAGTCGACGCGGAACGCTTCGCCGGTCAGCGCGACCCGGACGATGTCGCGGGGCCGGAAGTAGGCCCCCTGCCCGGTCGTGACCGTGATCGAGGTTGCGACGTTGGTGATCGCGCCGGTCGTCGCCGACAGACGCGGGAAAAGCTGGTCTTCGAGCCAGTTGATCTGCTCTCTGACCGCCTGGTTCGACCCGAGTTGCATCAGCATCGTCGTGAACTGAGACTCGTCCGGGTCGAGCATCTTGATCTGGTTGTCCATGTCCACGACGTTCTCGTTGGAGAGCGGGACAGTGGTGTCCACCAGACCGGTAGCAACTGCGACGTTTGCCATTTCAGTCTCCAGTGACTTGAAGGGAAAGGTTCTTCCCGTGTCGCTAGAGGGGTGTCCTCACCAGGCCCGAACGACTGGTCTACTCATTGAGTAGACCAGTTCGGGGTCTCTGGACTATTCGAGGCCCGCTGCTTTACGGAACGCCGCCGAGTTCTCGAACGCTTCGAGCCACTCGTCGTTCGGCGTTTTACGGACCGGGTTTCGGTCCGAGGATGCTGCGCCGGACGCCACCGAGGCGTCCCTGCGTGTTGCGGCTGCCTCGGCTGCCTGTTGCGCCTGGGCGTTCGCCGCTGCCTGCGAAAGTGTCCCGGCCTGCTCCGCTTTCGTCCAGCGGTAGAGGGTTTCGAGCACTTCCAGCTTGGTCTGCTTGTCGCCGCGTTCCAGGGCCGCAAGTACCGGCTTCGGGAACCCGTCGATCGCTTCGGCGGTGAGGGAGTTCATCACCAGGTCGAAGTCGGGGTGCTGCTGCTTTTTTTCCGAGTAGGCGTCGGCGAACTCCTGCGCGATCTCGTTCCGCACTGTTGTCTCACGGACGGGGGCGAACTCCTGCCGGAGTGCGTCGACCTCCCGGGCGCTCACCTGGCGAGCGTGGAAGTCCATCGCCCCCAGGTTGTCGTACTGCGACCAGGCAGCCATCGCCTGCTGGTAAAGGACGCTGTTGCCTTGCTCGATTGCCGCCTGGGCGACCACGGGAATCTGGGAGGGGTTCATGTCGAGCCACTCCCCGATCGTCTCCGGGTCGTAGGGGGCCTGCTGGGGGCGTTGTGTCTCCTGGCGGAACTGGGAGAAGTCGTCGCGCAGCGCGCGAAGCTCCTCCAGTTCAGCCCTGGAGGTCTCGCCGAGGATCGACTGGGCCTCGATGTAGCCCTTCTCCAGGTCCTCGACCGTCTTGTACTTGCCAGCGAGAAGCGGCTCGGTGGGGGCCGCTTCTGCCTCGGTCTCGGCGGTCTCCGCCTCCTCGGCGGGCGCTTCGGGAGTGACCTCGCCGTTGTAACGGGCTGAGATCTCCTCCTCGACCGATCTCTCACTCACGCTGCTTCCTCCTTGGGTCTGCTCTTGGCGAGATCGCGTTCGAGCGTTCTTGCGGCCTTGTCGGGGTATCGCACTGCTGCCAGCAGTCCGGCCCAGTAGCCGCGCTTGTACTCAAAGTCGTCGAAGGGGTGGCCGGTGGTCATCATCGTCCGGGCCAGGGCGGTGGAGTAGTCGAGGTACAGGGCCTCGATCTCGGTTTTTAGCTCCTGGAAGGGAAGGTAGCTGGCGAGCGCCTGGATCTTGGCGGCGCGCTCTGCGTCCACTACTGGTTCACCGGGCCACCCGTGGTTGCGCCCATCCGCTGGAGGGCTGCAACCGGGGACTGGGAGAAGGCATTGGAGGGGGAGTTCACGTCCGTTGCCTGCGGGGCACTAACGCCCCCTCCCGGTGCTTGTGCCGCCGAGGCAGATGGGGGCGCACCGGGAGGAAGCTGCTGCATGTTCGGCAAGACCGGCGCGAGCGTGTAGAAGGGCGCGGTGTCGGTGATGTCGAACGATTCGAGGTAGCGGTCCATGAACGCCTTCAGGTTGAGCGGCGTCTTCGACTGCGCGAAAGGCAGCGCGGAGGAGACCGCGACCTGGAGCATCGCCTGCGCCTCGGCGCGGCGCTCCTGGCGCATCAGCGACTCGTCCATCGAGGCGAGGGCGAGGTGGTAGCGGCCCTGGATCTCCATCGGGGTGATCCGGATCATCTCCTGCTCGCCGTCGGCCCCGAGTTGGGATAGGTAGCGGTCGTTGCGGATGAACTGCTGGTTCATCGCGATCCACTGCTCGCCGACCCGGTTGTAGGCCCAGGTGTAGTTCATCTTCTTGGCCGCGATCCGCCGCTGCGCGAGCGTGGTGAAGATGCTCGCTGCGGTGGCGGTGTTGTTGTCCAACTGTGAGGAGTCGCCGCCCAGCAGCGGCATCCCGCCGGAGATGTTCTGCATGTCCTGCTTGATCTCCGACTCTGCGCGCAGGGCTAGCTCGGCGGTGATCGGCGGTGTCTCCAGGAACTTGACCTGGTTTACGTCGTCGACGAGCCAGCGCTCGCCGGGGGCGAAGACGTACTCGTCCGGGTCGTCAACGTCGGAGCGGATGATCGCGATCGCGTTGTTCAGAAGCTGGAGGTTGTCGAGGCGCTGGTTCTGGAGCGTCCAGAGCATCTCCTGCAAGTCCTGGATCACCTCGACCTCGCTGATCCCCGGGATGCGGAACAGGTCGGGCATCGAGGAGGTGACGACGAACGGGTAGCCGCCGTGCCAGAACGGGTTCGGCTTCGCGAGGCCGCCGGGGGTCAGGCAGACGGCGCGGTTCCCGATCGTGACCACCCAGATCTCGCCTTCGCTGTAGAACCAGTGCTCCAGCACCTCAACCTGGTTTTTGGCCCGGTTGACGTTGAAGAGTTCGTTCTCGCGCCGGGTCAGCGCGCCCGAGTAGTCCTTGGTGTCGGAGAGATCCTTGACGTTCGCGTACACGCCCGCCGCTTCCAGTTGTCGCAACTCGTCGAGCGAGTACCAGCAGCGGTGGGTGACCCGCATCGACTTCTCAAGGCTGGTCGCTGCTTCGTGCCAGAAGAAGTCGCGCACATCGACAACCTCCATCGTCGGGTCGTTGTGGAAGATCTCGGTTCCCTCGACCGCGCCCAGGCTCGGCATCGTGATCCCCTCGATGTCGGTCGGGACCTGCCTGACCCCGAGCCTGCGGGTCGTCCCTTCCGAGTAGCGCCAGTAGTTCTTGGCGACGGTCAGTCCGGCGATGAAGCCCTGCATCGCGAACGGGCGCTGCTTCTCGGAGAACTTGTCGATGTCCTGCTGGTAGGCGAGGAGCGCCTGCATCTTCTTGGCTCCATGGAGGTCTGCTGGCTGGTCGAAGCGGGGGCGGGCCTTGACCCGCCACTGCGGGTTCGGGTCGAGCGCCGAGGCGATCATCGTCTCGATGATCTGAAGGACGTACTTGGGGGCCTGCTTGTTGTTCCAGGTCTGGGCTTCGGAGCGCTGCTCGATCACGCCCCGGTAGGCGCGGTAGCGGCGGTCGACATCCTCGGCGAAGCTGTCGTGGGCTTTCGAGTCGCGCTCGAACGCGGCCATCACCCTGTTGACGGACTCAGCTTCGGAGCGTTTGCTCACAGGCGCTTTCTCATCAGCCTGGTCGCGGGGCCTCCGCCGAGGGCCGCCTCGGCGTCCTGCTGGTCTTTTGCCAGGTACTGGTGCAGGGTCGCCAAGAGCTTCGACATCGTCGCCTGGTCTTCGGCGTCGCGCTCGACCGAGATGTAGCGGTTGGCTAGCTCGATCATCTGCTTGAGGATGTCGATCGGCTCATCCTCGGGTCCGCCTGCGGTCGGTTCGGCGGGGGACGGCGCTGCTGGCGCTCCTGCCCCACCCCCAAGCAGAGCCATTAGCTCGGGCGGCAGGCCCCCATCCTCCGGGGGCGCTCCGCCCAGGTCGGGTGGCGCTCCCCCGTAGGGGTCTTCGGGCATGAACTGTGACATCGAGCCTCCTTAGGCGAGCGGCGGTCCGCCGCGCGGGTCCGTCGTGCCAAGCATGTCAACGTGGACCGGGTCGGGTTGGCCGTGGTAGAAGCCGGGGACGTTCCCGGAGCGAAGGCCGAAGCGCCCAACGACCGGCTGGAGCGCGATCCCGAGCGGGATGCGCTGCCCGTTGATGATCGCGTAGCCGTCGATCGCGTGTCCGGTCAGGTGGTTGGAGCGCGGCACTCCGCCAACGGCCTTGTTGTGGGCGGGGCTGCGGTAACCGGAGGTGATCTGGATCTCGGTCGCACCGACCGCCTTGGCCGCGTCGGCGACGAGCGCCGCGAAGACCGGGTCGATGCCGGTCGCCTCGCCGGTGAAGGAAACCTTGCCCTGCGCCTTCGGCGCGCTGTAGCCGCTCGTGACCGGGAAGCTGTAGCCGCCGCCCGACCAGAGCCTGAACGCGGACTGGAGTTCGGGGTCGGAGGCGAGGGCGTAGGGGTTACCGGAGGCGAGCGCCTTTCGGATCGCGCTGAAGTTCGACTGCGAGAACATCTTCGCGAGCGCGCTCGTTCCCGCCTCGAAGGAGGGGTAGCTCTGGACGCCCGCCCTGTTCGTGCCGCGGCTACCGCCGACCGGGAGCGTCGTCCCGAGCAGGTTGAAGCGGTCGATCTCCTGCGGGACGCCCTCGCGTCGCGCCCAGGCACCGAGAAAGGCCAGGTTCTGCGGGGTGGTCGGCAACCCCAGCTTGTTGAGGACGGTCGAGAAGTAGCGGCTGTTGGATCCGTCTGAGGGTTGAGAGTACTGATCTGTCGAGTACTGG
>KanNP_Total_noBrdU_T14TCDRAFT_1000004_pt1 | contig 17960 bp, 25 predicted proteins | sample KannatnBrdUF14TC_FD_10625 | JGI IMG/M metagenome (IMG submission 10625)
AATGAATTGTAAAAATGAGTTTTAGGAACCGAGATCGTCAAAAATGCTCATATAGCTAGAGCGGTACTTTATTATTGAATTCAAAATTGTCAGAGCTGAGTGAGATAAAAAGAGTCTTTGAAGGGCTCAATACTCTTTATGAAATTCACCTTCCAAAGGTTCATCCCAAGCTCATTCATGATTTGATGATGCGAAGGCGTAATAACCCGGGTAAAGATCCTTTTTACTTGATAGAAGTTTTTACAAAGCCTGAAATAAATTCTGAAGATATGAGAACTTACATCATAAGCAAAACTGGAATGAATCCTACAATCCACGACAACGGCACTCATTACGCTTTCAACAACAAATTAACGTTAGAATTTCTTAAGGAACTCTCAGATTTGAAGGATGTTATTGCTGTGTATGGTGATTACATGGGAGCTGTGACTGGAGTAGGAGCATCACACGATCACAGAGAACATGAACACGGATGGATTAAAGAGGACTAGTAAGTCAATATTTTAGTCAACAAAAACCCAAAAAACAAAGTTCATGATAGTGACGACTATGATTGAATTAATTTTAGAACCTTAGCTATTATATCTGGATGATCTGCTTGTACTTCTGTTGTAACTAGCAGAAGATGATCGTTATCCAGAGGAACAGTAATTCTTTTTATCTTCTCATACTCCGCCATGGCATATTTTCCTTTGCCCACTTTGGAGGCTAGAGAATTACGCAATCCCCATCTAGCAAGTGCTTGCAAATTTGATCTCTTAGTTTCTTCTGCTGTTAGTAAATTCTCCAGTCCCTCACGTTGACCACCAAATTTTATCTCACCTGATTCGTCACAAACACCCGCAAAACGGATTTTTGGATTTAGTTCTAATATCTCTTTACACAAGTTCGCATAATCCATTTTAAATAGTATCATTATTTTAAATCGACTATATAAGATTGTGTCAATGTGAGAAAATGTAATAAGCGCGTGACTTCCATTTGCCGAAACCATGCGATGGGTTAAATACTAAAATGTGAATCCTTAAATTCGGAATTTATCGCAGACAATAGTTCAACTACTCTATTGCTCTCTTCCAAGTTGATTATCCTTATATTTACTTTAAATCAATTGAATTTGAATATGGCCTGTAAAGTAATAGTTGGCGGTTTTTATGGCGATGAAGGAAAAGGAAAGATAATTGCTTACTTATCGATTAAGGATGACCCAAAAATAGCTGTGAGAGGAGGAGTTGGAGCAAACGCAGGCCACACATTTGTTTACAATAATCAAACTTTCAAGGTCCGTATGCTGCCAAGTGCAATTTTAAATTCTGAAACCAAACTTTTGATTGGTGCCGGAGTCCTTGTCACACCAGGAATCTTGAAGGACGAATCACGAAAATATAATGCAGAAAAAAGAACAATAATAGACAGTCATTGCGGAATTATTCATGAGTCCCATATAAAGCGCGATATGGAAGATGCACACCTAAAGAAAGTTGTTGGCACCACCGGAAGTGGTACTGGCCCAGCGAATTCTGATCGTGCCTTAAGAATCCTAAAATTGGCCAAAGACATAAATGAATTAAAAAGTTATCTTGGAAATGTTTCTGATATTGTTAATGAATCGATTGATGAAAACCAATCCGTAATCATAGAAGGAACTCAAGGAACTTTTCTCTCATTGTATCATGGTGATTATCCATTTGTGACATCTAAAGATGTTACTGCTTCTGGAATTTGTTCTGACATAGGTATAGGACCAAAGAAAGTTGATGATGTAATCCTAGTCTTTAAGGCATATGTCACACGTGTAGGCGGGGGACCATTAGAAAATGAAATTACTATTGAAGAAGCTAGTAAATTGGGTTGGCTAGAATATGGGAGTGTAACTGGTAGACAAAGAAGGGCTTCCCCATTTAACATGGAGCTGGCCAAGAAATCGGTAATGATAAACAGTGCGACACAAATCGCTGTTACCAAATTAGATATAGTCTTCCCGGATTGTGCGGGTCTAAAAGAATACTCCAAATTGTCTTCTCAAGCAAAGAGTTTCATAGAGAAGATAGAAGACGCTGTAGGTGTTAAAGTTGTTCTCATAGGAACCGGAGCCGAGATAAATGAAATTATAGATCGCCGAACTGAAAATTAGTCCATGTCCGAAAAGAGAATTGCATAAACATACCTCTTTATTCGCATCATTTTAATAATGTTATTTTAGAACGTAGAGCATTGCAACTTAAATCGCCTTTCTTTATTGAAGTTTCGTCCATCCAAGATTTTGGCAGACTCGTCTGTGCCTTTGAACGAACACCACTTCTGACATTTTCATTCAGATCTGGCAAAGAAGAGTTATTGGCAACACAGATTGATTTTCTAAATAACGTACCTGTTATATATTACGTCAAATATTCGGGTCACGGTCAATATCTTGCCTATAGAAACAGTAATGGGCTTGAGGATGTATTAATAGTGGAAAATATACAAAATCCCTCAGTAATGTATTCTCCGATTATATCCGTCGATAAATTTCCACCAATTTTTTGGCGAAGACCTAAGGGCACAAAGAATTCGAATTACGAGCCAATCAAGTTGAGTGATTTCCAAAGTCTTGTTAAAATTGCGTCTTATAAAATGATTTATGAAGAGTCACCGCTCCCTTTATTTGTTTTTAAGAGTACAAAGAAATCCAATTATGTTGTAGGAACCGCGCTGAATATGGCTGAATCCGACGGAATCTCCTATTTTTATTATGCAACAATTTCTGAAAGCCCAGTTCATTCCTTTATAAAATATTCTAGTTTAAAATCAGAAGATCCAACCTTTACGAATAACTTAGAAGAACATGGATATATTTACATCAAATTAATAAAGTTATTTGGATCGCATCCCCTCGTGAAGGTTAATGAGTGAGGTTCATCCGTACAAAGAACGGATTGCTCATATTTCGAATGTTAACAAAAGTTTCATAATACTTGCCCTGGACTTGGAACCACGTTATCTTAATCTAAAGTATATTAAAAGTCTGGTAAGGGATCTTTATCCATATCTGTGCGCTATAAAAATTAACTTTCATCTTATACTCCCATTAAGTAAGAAGACTATTGAAGATACTAACAGGATTATTCACTCGTATGGTTTGCTCTCCATAGCCGACATAAAATTAAACGATATCAAGAATACCAATGAGGTAATCTTAAGATATCTGTACTTGATGGGCTTTGATTCGGTAATTGTAAATCCAATAATTGGAGAAAACGAATTAAGATCGTTTGTTCGCCTTGCTCACAATTTTGGAATGGGAGTAATTTCACTTACATACATGAGTCATGAAAATGTTAGGGAAGGATATGGTTTGAAAATTGTGCAGAGCAATTCAAAAGTAAGTAAAATTTTGCGACTCTATGAGATATTCTTAAAGTACGCGAGAAGGAGTAACGTTGATGGAATTGTAGTAGGAGCTACTCATTTGAAGACTTTGCGACATATCTCTTCCATTTCTAGAATTCCTATTTATTCTCCTGGCGTAGGTACTCAGGGAGGGAACGCTAAGTCGGCGATTGATAGTGGAAGCAACTATCTAATAATAGGACGTTCCATTTTAAATGCAAAAAACAAACGCAAGGCATTATCAAAGTTGCTCAACTTGAAAGAATTCAAAAGATGACAAAACGATAGGTTCAGTGGTAAGAGTCGTCATCTATTTGTTAGATTAACTTTTAACATTCCATGTAAGCGCGTAATCCATTTTGTGATACAGATAACTTGAAATAAGGTCATTTGACATGAAAAATAGTGTGTCTATTCAAGATATCGTGATGAACCAGAACCTATTTTCTAGTAATTGATATTGGAAGGGAGTTTGTGTAAGAAATTTATGGCATACAGCAATGCATTTTTTGCATTAGAATATGTTAATTGATCAACGGAACTGTCACTTTCTGTCCATTTATAACCTATGTGCTCATTGGATATTTTTACTTTTTTTACCTTAGTAGAAGCTAGAAACAAAATTACTTGTTTTGAAATCAACTTTAATTTTTTAGTATATTTATAATTTAACGTGTATCTAAAGTTTGGTATCAACCTAAATTTTGTTATATCTGTTTCTTCCCTCAATTCCCTGGTAGCAGCTTGCATTTGAGTTTCATTAGTTTCAATATTGCCTTTAGGAAAGTCCCAATGACCTGATCTGTAATGAAGTAGTAATACAGAATAGTGAGAGGTGTAGAAGTCATCGGAAATAAGAATAAAACCTGCAGATTTTTCTGCCATCATACCAATTATTCAAGCTGAAAATCCATATTCACTAATCGCACTCTACACCTTCATATTTTTCTGATTCAGTATTTGTGGAAATTGGAGTATAACCATGAATTTCTAGCCATCGTATCTTGTCGATCCATTTGTTACAAAACCACTTTAAATTTTCTTGATCATAATCACCATGCTGTGGCATTAATATGATACAAGAAATAAGGCACGCATATCAATATTCGCTTATTTTCCATATCTCCTTCGACGCCTTTGGAATGTCCTAATTGCCCTCATCAAATCGATTTTTCTAAATTCAGGCCAAAATACGTCCATGAACACTAGTTCACTATATGCGCTTTGCCATAATAGAAAGCCACTGAGCCGTTTTTCACCGGAAGTCCTCAATATAAGGTCGGGTTCTGGTTGTGGTAGATGTGAAGTATAAAGGTATGAATCAATTGACTGCTCATTGATATCTGAAATCTGTAACTCCTTTTTCTCCACATCATAAGCAATTTTTCGAATCGCTTCAACTAATTCCTGCTGTCCACCATATGCGATAGCTATATTTAGAAAGGTCAAGTCGTAATGATTCGTCTCTTTCTCAAGTTTAAATAAGATCTCTTTTATTGATTCTGGAAGAGACCCTATATTTCCGATAGCCTTTATTTTCATTTGCCTCTCGTGTATTCGGGAATCGTTGTATAATTTTTCAAGTTTTAATCCAAGAAGTTCGAAGATATCATCCAATTCCTTCTTGTCGCGTTCCAGATTTTCAATTGATAAAACATAAAGCGTAGTTATTTTAATTCTAAGATCGTAAATCCAAGTTAGTAACTGTTCGGCCTTGTCTGCACCTATGGCATGTGCACCCTTGTTTGCCAAAAAATGGTATTTCGCCCATCTTCTATTTCCGTCTAATATTATTGCAACGTGCTCCGGTAGACGATCTTGTTTTATTTGTGATTCTAGCTTACGTTCATAGAATCTATAAAACCAATTATCATTAATAAGATCATAAAAAAAACCATACATTTGTTCTCTCTTCCTAAATGATTTTAAATCATATAATAACTCTTATGAAAAGAATAGACCTAATGCTTCAAATGCTCCCCACCTTTTTTGTTCCTGAAATATTGAAACAAAAATGTTGCAGCCACTAATGTAATAGCTAAACCAATAAATAATGAAGAAATGAGATTAAAAGGATTTGTTTTTTCAGTTAAAACTGAAGTGAACTGAATTGCAGGAATGAATATCAAACCAAGTACAACCAATCTGAGGATATCTGAAAGAATGGTAATGCTTCCTTTAAACCAATTGCTTAGAAGTATTCCACCGAAAATAGTCGCTAGTCCTATCCAAATTAAAGTTAATGAACCATGCACAAAGTCACCTACTATAACCCTATTTGTGACGATTTCTGAAATGCTAGCACCTTTTGCAATAGCTCCGTCAGGAATACTCGATATCCCATTAGATATCCCCACTAAAATTATCATGATCCCTGCAAAAGTTGAAAATATTCTGATGAACGTCGAAGGTGTAGTCCTATTTAGCGACCCAATTGCTTTGTCTATATCAAATGCCCTTATTACAAATGCAACACCCAATATGCTCAGTACTATTGCCAAGGCTTCTCTAGTAAAACCAAAGATTGTAGCAAACCCACTAGCTATAAGCAGGGCGCCCGGCACGCCCAAAAAGAACTTTGAATATCTTGGATCATAAATTAACATCTTTACGTATTTTCCAAATACTGCATACGAGTATTCGACACTTCTGCTATGCCGCATAATTATCCGTTGTATAGATATCACTGGAACCATAGCTTGAATTAGCGGTATTACCGTTTCATCGTCCTCTCCATCAGAAACAATTACAACTCCCTCGGCCTTGAATTTTGATAATACTGCTATTAGTTCTGAGGATATTTTTTCATCTGCTTCTATGCCACGATTATAAGCTCCGGCAATAATGGCGACCTCCGTCTCATATCCTTTTGTTACAAGCTCTTCATATATTTTTATGGCACCAAAGATTGCGTTAGCATCAGCATCTTCGGGATCTTCAATTGCTAATCTGGTTCCCGCGTTTATACATTGATCTCTTCCAAAGACTGGCGTTTCAACACCGCCGTTTTTACCTAGATCATTGTCTCTGTCTACACAGGCGACAAGAACTCTTCTATAATGAGTTGAAATGGAAGTATAATCCAAATTCTTTTTGTCCCTCATGTATTCTAGGTCCTTTGCCAAATTTTTCTACGACTTAATTAGACACGAGGGGCTAATTAATTTGATGGTTCAATAATAGTATTAATGTTTAAAATTAAGAATACAAACAATGATAATGAACATTTTTCGATAAGTTTTATTTCGCAGATGAAGCAAAATACTAAATGCTATTACGTGTAAACAAAAAAACTTATCTAAATACACTTACTTCAAGATAACATTTGACATCGGACAATAACGGACCTAAGAACCAACCACAAAGGTATGCACTTAGAACAATAAAATACCAAGATTCCCTAATGGTCAATATATGTGATCTTTATTTGGTTGATAAGCAAATCCGCCATGAAGATATTACAATATATATAAAAAAAAATTACTGGATGGATAAGATAGTAGATGAAAACGAAATAGAGTCTTATTTAAAAAAATCTTCCATATCAAATTTAGCGGGTAAAGAGACAGTGGAGAAAGCAATTGAAATGAATCTTGCAAAGAGATCCAGCGTCAAGTATTTTTCAGATGTTCCATTTTTGATGATTTATAAATTCAGACAATCATATTAAGTGATAAATGTCAACAATAAATAAATAATTACAAGTGCAAATTTCTAAATAGGGTTACTTTTTGGACATAAAAGATCATCTCAGCTTAACATTGCATATACCCGAAGAACGAATTCCGGTAGTTATAGGAAACAAGGGAAAGACCAAAAACCAAATTTGTAAAAAGTGCAATGTAAAAATTGAAATTGAAAGTGACACAGGCCAGGTAACAATATTTTCAACTTCTAAAAATTTCGATGAATATGGAGCATTAAAGGCAAGAGATATCGTCAATGCTATCTCAGTTGGTTTTTCTCCAGAACGGGCGTTTAGGATCCTAGATGAGGAATCACTCTTTCAAGTTTTGGATCTCCGTAACTTTACAACCTCAGCCAATTCTACTAATAGGATTAAAGGAAGAATTATTGGTGAGAAAGGAAAAGCGAGAAGGAATCTAGAAGAATTAACCAACACGTTTATCTCAATATATGGTCACACCATTGCTTTGATAGGAGACTATGAAGAAACAAAGTTGGCTATTGATGCATTAATGTTACTAATCAATGGAAGATCTCACAAGACAGTCTATGAAATGCTCTATCAAGCGAAGAGAAGATCAAAAGTTGAAAAATTACAACTATGGGAAAATTAACAGATACTCTATAATCTATCGTTACTAAATACGACTTCGCATATAGTCTAGGTTTATTTTCTTATTTCAATCTTTTGAAGAGCTTACCTGTTTCAGAGACTGAAGATGAATCGACTTTACACGTAGGCCATGCGTTAGAAAAGGAAATGATTCAAGTAAATGTTAGATGCTAAACATGTATTACTTGTTTAATTCAAATGGATGTGATATTCTTTATTGATCCTTCCACCTACTGAACAGATCATGTTTTATTTTTAGTTGATCAAGAATTTTTCCAACTAAGTGATCTACTATTTCATTTATAGTCGATGGTTTATGATAGAAGCCTGGCATTGCTGGAAGTATGATTGCACCTGCATCTTGTAACTTGATCATATTTTCAAGATGAATCCTTGAAAGAGGTGTTTCCCGTGGGACAAGAATTAGTTTTCGCGATTCTTTTAAAGTAACGGATGCGGCACGAGAAATAAGAGTGTCGTCATACCCATTTGCAATACTGGAAAGGGATTTCATGCTACAAGGTACTATTACCATGCCATCATGCAGGAAAGAACCACTTGAAACCGAGGCGTCTAGTTTGAAATTATCGTAATTAATAGAAGAAAGAGATTTTACATATTCTAATGTTTTATCTGTTTCAATTTCTATGTTTTTTTTTGCCCATTCACTGACGATAAGGAAAGTTTGAATATCAATAGAATGAAGTACCTCCAAAAGTCTTATTCCATAGATAATACCAGATGCTCCAGAAAACCCAATAACTATTTTATCATATCTTGTCTCTGATTTCAATATCCAATTTATTGTCGAACACTTATTTATTGTTGTTATTGATGGAACAACATGCTAACAGTATTTGGAACAATTGCATTGGATACTACCCGTACGCCCTTTCATACTGTTGAAAGGACTTTGGGGGGCACGGCTGCGTTTGCATCAATTTCAGCTTCAAATTACGTATTTACATCAATAGTTGGGATCGTAGGGCATGATTTTCCGGCATCGTATCTTGAGCTTCTAAAAAATCGTGTTGATATCAGAGGATTAACAATTAGTCAAATTGGAAAAACGTTTCATTACGATTCTTCTTTTGGCTATGATCTTTCAAAAAGAACTACGAACAAGACTGAATTAAATGTAATTTCAAATTACCAATCGACAATACCAGATGAATATGTTGATTCAGAATATGTTTATCTAGCCAATAATGATCCATTGCAAAATTTGAATGTATTAAAATTATTTTCCAAACCAAAGTTGATAATCTGTGATACAATGGATTTTTGGATTATGAATAGAAGGGATGAGGTTATCAAGATGATCAATAAAGTGGATGGAATAATATTAAATGAGTCAGAGGCCAAATTGCTGCTTAAGGAAAGTAATATTTTCACCTGTGCTCGCTTATTAACCTCAATTGGTCCAACCTTTGCTGTAATAAATAAAGGAGAAAATGGTTCGCTGCTTTTCTATGATAAGGAATTCTATCCACTGCCAGCTTATCCAATTGAAATCATTAGAGATCCTACTGGCGCTGGTGATTCCTTTGGTGGTGCTTTTATCGGATACCTATCACAACAAGAAAAGTTGGATTCAAAATCTTTGAAAAATGCGATGATGCATGGAAATATTATGGGTTCGTTTGCAATAGAGGATTATGGCATTGAAAAACTTGTCAATATTAATGCGAATGATATCAAAAATAGATATGAAAAATACAAAGAGATTTTTTCATTCTAAAAATAAAAATTTACATAGGCTTAGTTACTAAAATTATATCCTATTATGTGGTTTTGCCATTTCATTAAGTTGATGGCAACAATGACAATGGCAAACTAATAAATAAAAATTAACTTGAATTTACACTAATTGGACAGGATTAAGGCTGAACTGATATCGAAGATTAATTTATCAGACATGGAAGCCCAAATTTTCTTGTATTTGATTACTAATGGAAAAACTCCATTAACAAAGATCTCAATCGATTTAAATCTTACTCTCGAAAAAACAACCGATTTGCTCAGTAGTTTAATTGAAAAAGGATTACTATTGGAACTATCTGGGGAGTATCAAACATTTCATCCAAAATTTTCAATCATAAATGCTTATCGTCTACAATGCCAAAGAAAAGGTATCGCATTTAAAAAGAATGTTCAGATTGATAATTTGGCCACGTCGTTAGAAAGATTACACGAATCTGCAAGAACTAAATAAGGCAATTGGAATCCATAATTTGTCGAATGTCAACCATTCCAGAAAACAAGGTGGTCTATTTTGGAGTCATTAACATTAATGAAAATAATAAGACAATAGGAGCTGTTGATATCTGGAGGAATGTTATAAATAAGAAATTATTTTGTGAAGAGAAAAGATTAGGAGTTTTAGAAATAGTTGACTATATCGGTATGCCCACAATTGCAGAGGATCAAGAATGGGCTGTGGCCATAAACAGAAATAGAATTGGTAAGGAGAGGTGGAAATTAATAAAAATAATAAAAGATGGAGGATTTTCGTTCATAGACACTGATGATGAAACAATGGTTAGTGTCAATGTCTTAGATTACAAAATAGCAGACGACAAATGGTGGAGTTTTCTTGTTTCCAAGAATGTAAACAGAAGTATTGAAATAACAAATGAGGCCAGTTCAAAGTGATTCGTGACTCTCATCCTTCTGATGAACCAAAAATATATGTAGAAAAAGCTCAGGGTGGAGAGTATGCAAGCAAATTAAGAGGGTACTTTATCGTTAAAGATACCAAATTAAAGTTCAACGCTATTGCTTTTGGAAGGATAGGAGGTCATAATATTAGTCTGAAATTGACGAAAAAGACTCTGTCCAAATTGGAGGAATTCGGTTATGATACTGAAAATTTTCAACTATTACTGCAACGTAAACTTGTTGAAGGAGAAATAATTCTCGTAGATCCCACAACTAAAAATCAAATCAAACGATAGCATCCTTTAACGAATCCTTGCATTTGCATTTATTTCTAGTCCCAGGAATGGAAGCTATGAATTTTGCAAGCAATTCTTTAATTTTACTGCTATTTTTACTCAGAACCTCGAGAATTTCTTTAGATGAAACCGGATTTTCATACCAAACATCATAATCTGTAACCGTCGCAATCGAAACGTAACATATTTCCATCTCTCTTGCAAGTATGCACTCAGGGATGAGGGTCATTCCAATGATATCGCCATGTAAAATATCTTTAAAATATTTTGATTCAGCTCTGGTTGAAAAGCGAGGTCCCTCTATACAAATATACGTAGATTTATTATGCACATTGTATTTTAGTTTTTTACCAACTTTTAAAAAAATATCTCTTAATTCATTACAAAAAGGATCTGCACATGATATATGACATACGTTCCCTTCATCATAAAATGTATAGTCTCTTCGCTTAGTAAAGTCTAAAAATTGATCCGGTAGTATAATATCCCCAGGTTTATAATTATATTGTAGACTCCCCACCGCTGACGGTGCTATGATCCTTGATACGCCTAGTGAATGGAGAGCCCAAATGTTTGCTCTACTGTTAACCTTATGTGGAGGGATAGTATGGTCCTTACCATGGCGAGGAATGAAAGCAACCGATCTGTCATTATATTCTCCAATAGTTATTAGATCAGAAGTGCTACCATACGGGGTAAAGATCTTGATTGATTTTGGATTATCCAGTAATTCGGCATTATAAATCCCAGTACCACCTATAATACCAATATCAGAATGGTAATTCTTCATATGTAATACTCCAAAATACAATTGACATTGTATCCATGATTTCTCAGTTTATTCATACCTTCCAAATAATTCAAACAAATGATAAATACGAATCCAACGACTATCCCACCCAATTTTTCGACAAGTGAAGCAGCAGCAATCGCAGAACCTCCCGTTGCAAGTAAGTCATCTACAATCAAAATTTTCTCTCCATCCAAAATCGAGTCATTCTGAATTTCCATAATTCTTGTACCATATTCGATATCGTAGGATTGTTTAATTGTAGGACCCGGTAGTTTTCCTTCTTTTCTAACTAGAATTAATCCTTTATTCAAGCTCTTTGCAAGAAGGGATCCAATTATAAAACCGCGTGATTCAATTGCTGCAATTTTATTCATTTGAACATTCGTACACATTTTGTATAATTTTTCATTAAGGTAGTTCAATGAATCTGGGGTACTCAGAAGTGGATTTATGTCTTTGAACGAAATTCCCTTTGTAGGAAAATCTTTCCAACTTCTAACTAAATTTTTGAACTGTGCATCATTCATTATTGATTGTTTTTCATATCCTATCCTACTACATAATTAACGTTACGATAAAATAATACAATTAATACATTTACAGTAAAAATTGAAATCAACTAATTGAGTCGTCAATAAATACGGAGGTAGTAAAAATTAATTTGTATTTATTCCGAATATTCTATCAAAATATTCAGATTGTTCATTGACTACTTGTGCAGATTCGCCTTCGTCAACCCCTGCGAGATCTTTGGCTAATTTTTTCTTGTATCCTAATTGCATCTGTCTCGCGATTTGAATCCTTTGTGCCTGAGGCGATCCTGCTCCATGCATTGATTCTGTAAGATATCCAACAGCATTTCGTCCAAGAGTCATATTTTCAATTAGTCGTAAAATTCGCATTCTATTTTCTGTCGAAACCCCTTTCCTACCCTTCAAGTATTTTTCAAGAAGTGGTCCTGTCTCAGGACTACGAAAGTCCTTTTCTGAAGGCATAGTAACCATTAGACCTCCAGCTATATCTTGGGCAAGCCTGCCGATTTCATATGGAAATCTCGTTACATTGTGTTTACAGACATTTGCCAACATATCATCATTTTGATAATTTCCTGATAAGGTTTTATGAGCCTGGTATGATGATGCTATACCAGCACCGAAGATAGTTTCGTTCAAGTGTGTCATCTCAACTAGTTTATCTTTAATATGTGATGCATTGGAAATACCGTTATAATCAGCGATTGAGGCAGCAGCCCCTATTAGTACATCGCCTAACCCGGTTTTGCAAACATAGCTACGTCTATGATAACATGTGAACCTCTCAACTAACATCGAAGCAAATTCGTATTCCCCGTCCATGAAGATTAATTCATTTGGAATGAACGCATTATCAAAAATTATCATTGCCTCTTGCCCAGAGAACTTAGAATTTCCAGCGTCCAAGTCGCCATTCTCCATACTACGAGTATCACAGGACTGTCTCCCGTAGATGTAAGTAATTCCTTGTGCATCTGCAGGTATTGCACCTACAATTGCATAGTGTTTATCCTCATCCCTTAATCTCATGGTAGGCATCACTAGAATCCAGTGTGAATTTATGCATCCAGTTTGATGTGCCTTTGCACCGGATATGTAAATACCATTTTGGTCTCTTTTTGAAACATGAACAAATAGATCTGGATCTTCTTGTTGGGAAGGACTTAAACTTCTATCACCTTTGACGTCTGTCATCGCGCCCCCAATTACAAGGTTGTCATCTTGCATTTTCTTTACGAATTTTCTAAAACGTTCATGATATGGAGTACCGAATTTTTTATCAATTTCAAATGTTGTGGAATACAAAGAATTCAGTGCATCCATTCCCACACATCTTTGAAAACAGGTCCCTGTAAGTTGCCCTAGCCTTCTCTGCATTCTGTTTTGATTAACTAAATCTTCAGCACCTTCTGCGATATGTAAAAACCTGTTAACTTCATTACCTGTTAGTGAAGATTTCACTGATGCCAATTCAGGATCCTTTGTAGCAAGGTCATATGTCTCAGCTACAGCATTAATTGAAGGCCTTATCATAGGATGATCAACCGGCTCCTTTACCAATTCACCAAAAAGGTAAACTTTCATTTTGCGCCCTTTCAAGCTCTGAATATACTCTTCTCCTGTCCTAATCGGCATGGTATAATTAGAATTCACTTTGATAATATTTATATATTCTTAAGAAATCAGGATGATTCTAAAATCAAAAAACGTCCTACTTCTTGGCACCTAATGTCCTGTTTTTGAGCCTCATGTGTTTTCCGTGGCATTTTCTGCACCTTGAAGCAAGTATGGGATTTTTCCCGCCACAATCAAAACATATCTTATAAAATAACCTTCTTTGTTGTGCAATATGTTTCTTGTTAGCATCAGTTATTGGCATTTAGACATGTATTTTTTAGCCTAAATTTTTGTTTTTCGAATTTTTACATTAAATTCGCAATAAACACAATATTGGAAATTATACCAACCCTAAAAATAATGTATAATGATTGACTTGAGCCGTTATCTGATTCAAAAAATTAACTCAATCAATTAGACTCTCATTGATATACTATTTTTAGATTAATGTCTGCAAATTGAAAGTGGATTCGATTTAGGGATTTTTAATGAAAACCTTATTTGGAATGACCTCCCTAATAATAGTATGTCTTCAGAGCAGTCAAGTAAAACTGCTGCAGGGATAAATAGCTGGAAATGTGAAATTTGTGGAAAAAAGTTTGATAATGTTGATATGTTAAATTACCACAATCTTCTTGAGCACAGCGAACACAAAAGACCTCCTATTGGAATTGGATAGAATTATGTATTCATTTCTAAACTGTTTTACAATCTCTTCCATAGGGATTTTTCTAATATAGGGCCAGACATATTAAATATGGGAACGTTTGAGCAGAATGTTTTGTACTATGTTATTAGATACTATTTTACCAAAGATAGAACTGTTCGAAACGGTTCGGATTCTTTTAAAGGTTAGCAATTTTTATTATTGGTAAAGGTACTATATCATTAATGTTCGGCAAAGCCAAATGTAAAATATGTGGAAAGAATGTTAGATTTGCACTTAGACACTTGAGACAAAAGCATCCAGAAACTTTGAATGATCAAGATATTGTGAAATTAAGAATGGATAATGTTATGAGAAGATATTTTACGTAGAATTAAATGAAATTGTATGGAGTTTATGAATTTATCAAAAGAACCAGCATTGTTTGGAGACGAAACTTAGAGATAAGGGGATATGAATTCCAAAAAACCTTCAAAACTAGAAAAAGATGTGAGGGAGTAAGTCGGTCCTTCTACATGAAAATAGAAAGTGCCTTAAGAGATCAATATAGGAAGCTGGCAAAAGACCAAGGATATCGTAGTAGGTCTTCATATAAGCTATTAGAGCTTAATAAGAAATATAACATTTTGAAACAAAATGATACAATTTTAGATATTGGCTGCGCTCCAGGAGGATGGTTGCAGGTGTCAAAGAAATATTCTGGTCTAAATGGAAAAGTAATTGGTATAGACTTAAAACCGGTTATACCGATTCCTGGCATTTCCGTAATTCAGGCTAACATAGAGGATCCAAATGTCTTACAACTTATCAAGCAAAGATTTTCACTTTCATTTGATGTAGTCTTGTCTGATTTATCCCCGAGTGTCAGTGGAATATGGCATTATGATCACGAGAGGCAAATATCCCTTACGTTAGTCGCATTGCAGATATCGAAACAACTTCTGAAACGTGGTGGCACAGCCGTATTCAAAATTTTTGAGGGCAAATATTCAAGTAATGTTAAAAAAGAGGCATCCAGACTATTTATGAAAGTAGCAACAAATAAACCAAAGGCAAGCAGAATGAAAAGTAGCGAATTTTATCTTGTTTGTTCATCTTTTACAGGAAATGATAATACGACATGATAACTTTCAAATTTATATTTCTAGCTAAAAAAATAAAACCATAATTAAAGCGATTCTCCAACGCCAGGAGTCTCCTTCTCAAGTTTAGCAATTTTCTTTGCTAGATTCTCCATAGTCCCGGGAATATGACATTTACACATACAATCCAAACATTCAAGGTGCTTATTACTTTTGCAATCACCTGAAATGGAAGTAGTGCTCATTAATATTGAGGATACAATAAAGCATATTATAGTGTTTTCTTGAAATTCTCAAGAATCCCTCCTATTTAATATTTTTTACATTAAAATCAACTACTTAATACTTTAGAAAGATTTTATTTAATGAATAATATGTAACTTCCTACCTTATTGCTTAAATTTGATGTTATATATTTCAAATTTGGTAATGAAAAACTATGATCTAAGATCAATTTGGATTTGTAAGGAATGTAGATCTACGTTTTCATTTCGTTCCGATGTTGAAGAACATGTCGAAAAATTAGGACATAACAATATAAACGAGTATGACATGATTTCTGGAAAACTGTTGAATGAGGAATAATCTCAAACTTACGTTTCTCAAAATCGATTACTTTACACTAATTAATACTTAATATAAAGAAAAAATTGAGTAGATTCTAAGCCGGGGTCGCCTAGCCTGGTAGGGCGCAAGCCTGGAACCAAATGTGAATCGAAAGCTTGTGACCTGTGAAGGTCTCGTGGGTTCAAATCCCTCTCCCGGCGCATTTTCAGTTTACATTCACACTCCACTTGAGGCTTAATCGTTCTATTGGATATTATACATTAACAATTCTAGTCAGGATTCAGCAAAAAAAGTACTGCTTAAATTAGTGGTCATTCTACTAGTTGTAGATAAGAGATGTACTATAAGATTATCGACGGTAAAAAAATATTTGTTGCTTTAATTGCGATGTTGGCGGTTGCACTAGCTCCTTCAGTTGTTTCTAGTGCATTGGCAGACGACATAGTAGGAACTAATGATGATGATGTTCTTCCAGGAACTAATGATAATGATCGCATCTGGGGATTGAAAGGTGACGATGTAATGTGGGGAAAATCTCAGGAAGATAAACTGTATGGAGATGATGGAGAAGACAACATCATGGGAAATTCTGGTGATGATTTCATATTGGCAGGAGATGATGAAGACATAGTTGAAGGTAATGGTGGCGATGATACCATTTATGGTGGAAAGAATAGTGATGTGATTCAGGGTAATAGTGGCGATGATGATATAACAGGAGGAAAGGGAAATGATATAATAGAAGGAAATAGAGACAACGACGTCATTTTTGCAAGTCGAGGAGATGATTGGGCAGCAGGAAACAAAGGAAATGATTGGATATATGGAGAACAAGGTGATGATAAACTAAAAGGTTATGCAGGTAAGGACAACATATTTGGAGGCAGTGGAGATGATAGACTATCAGGAGGAAAGGGAAATGATAAACTCTATGGTGGAAAAGATGATGATGTACTCAGAGGAGGTTCAGGAGCGGATAAATTTGACTGTGACGGTGGACATGATATTATCGTAGATTATAATCCGTCACAAGGTGACACCAAGAAATCAAATTGCGAAGATTTCTAAATATTTTTTATTAACCACAAAATTTTCTTTATAAAGAGATTACTATGTGAATAACTGATTTTTCAATTCTTTTTGTGTAGATACTCTCTAGTGAATTGCTATATTTTCCAAATCCATAAATCTTATTAGCATTGTTTAAATTATCGTTAGCATGTTAAACCTATGTCTTGAAATGAAAGTGCTAAAATACGGTTTTGTAAGTTTATTATTACTGGCATCAGTGTTATTTATCATACATCCTACACAAAGTCAAGTTTTTGGCCAAGGTGCAAATACAACAAGTACAACTAATGCAACTGAAACAGAAAGACCAACAGCCGACGGGCTAAAGGCTGGGTTTGTACCGGATAGTGAAGATGGAGCTGCCCCGCCACCCCCACCAGCAAATGCTATTACAGTAGATAAATTACCAAAAGAAAACCCTGTAAAAGATCCTGATAGTGATTCACTGTCGATCACCAATAGAACTGAAATATTACACATACTCCCAGCAAACTCTACAAAGATTATAAAGCATGTTGACGAGGATTTGAAAAATTCCACAGGAGTGGGACTTGCTCCAAGTGATGTGTTGGAAAAAATAACGTCTGAGAAATCTAATGATAACAAGTCAATTCTTCAGATTGCATCCCCAGAAGATATTAAAAAAATTGAATCAGAGGATTCAGCTATAGCTAATGCTACAGGTGGACAAGAGGAAGAAGATGAACCTGTTACAAATGCAACTTCTGAAAAGGCTCAAGCAGGAGGAGAAGCTAATGCCACAGCTACAAATGCAACTAGCGGAGAAACACCATCTCAGTCAAGAGAGGAGGCAAAACAAACTGAAGGTGAAAAAGAGCAAGCTAAGACAGGAGCAGAAGAACAAGCCCTAGCAGGAACACCAGAAGTGACTAACATGACAAATGCTACAAATGCAACTAGCGGAGAAACACCATCTCAGTCAAGAGAGGAGGCAAAACAAACTGAAGGTGAAAAAGAGCAAGCTAAGACAGGAGCAGAAG
>KanNP_Total_noBrdU_T14TCDRAFT_1000005_pt1 | contig 15250 bp, 18 predicted proteins | sample KannatnBrdUF14TC_FD_10625 | JGI IMG/M metagenome (IMG submission 10625)
CGATCCACGAGTACACCCTCGGCTCGCCATTCTCAATCGGCGCAGCTCCGCCGATAACGGGCGTCGGATGGCGGACGACGTTGGCCGCAAACTCCTTCCAGGCCGGAATCGGCGGAGGAATCGTTACCGTATTGCCGATGAGCGGCTGCCCCGTGACGAGCGTATGGGCCAACCCATACTCCTCGAGCAACTCCACGGACTGCCGGTGGATTTCCCCAAGTGCGTGCCATGCATCCAGGATCGACGGCCCGCGGTGCTCTTCGACACCAATCACGGCCCGCGATAACCCGTCCAGAATCTCGAGAGCCTTGACCTTCTCGGAGAGGATCAGCTTCCGGTTGCGCTTGAGTATCTCGGCCGACCATTTCGCGGCGCCGTTTGCGAGCGCCTCCTTGGCTGCGGCGATTTGCTTGCGCTTCTCGAACGCACGATCCTGCCGCTCGGCCAGGGCCTGGCGCAGCTCCTGCGGATGTTTGGATTCCGAAGCATCGCTTGCGCCGTCAAGCGCAGCCTTGAGGGCCGTGATCTCGGGAATGACGCCGGCAAGCTCGGCCTCGAGCCGCTCGATCTGGCGGCGCTGTGTGATGATTTCTTCGCTGGTAATCTGTTCGATCTGGTTCATTAGAAACCTCCCATCTGGCCGGGATCCGCGAATCGCTTATGCTCCCGCCAGTATTGCTCGATTGTGGTTTCGTTTTCCCTCAGCAGCCTCTTCGGATCGTCTTCGAGCCGGCCCCAGAATTCCTGCCAGGAAATTTCAGCCGGTCTGAAGAAGCTCTGCGAGAGAGAACGCACGCGCAGCTCACGTTCGCGCTCGAGCCGCGGCGTCTGATCGATCCCGATTCCCAGGCGCCGGTTGATTCGCTCCTCGAGGATTCGGGCGCAGACACCGATCCAGCCATATCGGGCAATCAGCGCATCCGGTGCCTTGTTCTCGCCGGCCAGCCGCATCAGCCGCTCGAAGCTGCGACCTGCCGTCTCGTCCTCAAGCAAGGCATTCGGATTGCTCGGCACGGGAACGAGCGAATATTCCATAAGCTCGACTTTCGTATAGACGAAAGGATCCCAGAGCTGATGTTTCTCATCGTCGTTGAGATCCTTGCGCGGCTCGCGCTCCTTCGGCCAGAAGCCAACACTCCAGGCCTTCAGGAATCCGTCCTTGACCAGGTTGAACGCGGTCTCCGCGAACTGATGTCCTTGTTCCGCGCCCGCGAATTCGGTCCGGGACATCAGCTTCCCGCCCTCTTTCCAGATCTTCTTCGAACGGCCGATTGGGAGGCCCTGGCTGTCGTGAGCAAACAAGACAATCGGGTTCGCGCGGAAGCGCTTCAAATCCCAGGCATCGAGCTTGATAATGCTGCCATGCCCGTCCACACTTTCGTCCGAGATGGCATGAGTGAAGGCCCGCTCCTTCTCGTCGACGTTGCGGACCTCAGTGGTAAATACTCGGTGTTCCATTTTTCCTCCTCCGTTGAATTGTTTTATTCAGGCCCGGCGATGATATAGAAATACGGCTCATCCTCTCCGGCCTCTTCCTCCGCACGCTCTTGGTCCTCGATCTCATCCTCGGTGCGCATATCCCACTTCCCGCAGCCCGGACACACCATCGGCGCAAGCCCCCAGCCGCCGCAGATTTCACATTCATCTTCATCTCGCAGCGGATCATAAACACGAACCTCCTGCTCAGGCTCCGGCTCGCTCTGGACCCGGGCTGGAATCTGCTTGCGTCCATTCCTGAATCTGCTCATCTTCGATCACCTCCTCCTCAGATCACCCGCTTGCCCCCGTACCACGCCGCTACTCTTCCCTCCTGAGACTCGACCGCCACCGCAGCACCGGCCGCCGCGTTCGCCAGATCATCATGCCCACCCGGCGCATGATCGATCGACTCTTTGCCGCTTCTCGCCGTCCGCCGCTCCAGTCCCAGGAGCTGCCGGATCAATCGCGGATTATCGAGCAATTCCACTCGGCCGGCATTCAGCTTCGGCAAGAATTCGCGATAAAGATCACTCTTCGGGCTCGCGCTCGGCTGGTAACTGACTCCCGCTTTCCCGAAGGCCTCCCGCGGCCAGATGCCGGCATATGCATCTCCTTGCACGTAGGCGATCCGGTACTCGCTTAACACCGCCGCGAACTCCGCCACAACCTCGGCCGGCGAAAACGGCGGCCTGCGCTCGAGCAAGACATCCAGCACCACGCCGCCCTTCTCGGCCTCATGCGCAATCGCCATCGTCATGCTGTCACTTGAGCCACCAGACGGATCACAGAAACCGTAGTAATCCACACCACGCATCGGCGCGAGTTGCTGCCGGCCAGGCACCGTCACTGCATCGAGAACCTCGCGGTTCACGAACTGCTCGATATCCTTGCGAAATTCCGCGAACCATTCCGCTCTCGCCGCCGGCTCGTCTTCCTCCAGGGCCTGCGCGATTACATGCTCAGGCACGCTCGGATTCATTGCTTGGGTCGGCGCCTGCCAGACCAGAACAGGATCATGCACCTCGCCGAAGTGCCGATGATACGTCTCCCACAAAGCTCCGCGCCTGGCATACGGGCTCGAGATGCAGAGCAATAGTGCTCCCGGGATCGTCGCCATTCCCGGACGCAGCCCGTTGATGATCTCCGCATCCGGATTCGCTGACTCTTCCGATCTCCAAAAGGCAATTTCATCGCACACGGTCGCGGCCAGTGAATAACCTCGCACTGCTCTGAAAGATGCCGAGTGAATCTCGATCACCACACGGTTACTCAGCTCGATGCTTTCCGCCGTCTGCCGCGTGATCATCGCCTTCAACATGGCCACACTTTCCAGAAAGCCCTTGATGTAACGATGAACCACCCGCGCTTGCCTTCGGTCAGATGCGATCATCGCGATCGTCGCCACTTCTCCCGGCGCCAGATACGACCGGTAATCACGGAGGCAGGCCAGATACACCACGACCAGCGCCGCTATCAGACTCTTCCCGCCGCGCCGGCCAACCACGAGCCAGGCCTCCCGCGCCGGTTGTGTCGGTGCCTCGCTGCGGCCGGTGTGCTCAGTGAAGATCGCCTGCTCCTCGTCGCTCATCGGAAGCCCGAACAAGGCCTTCAGGAACGCGAACCAGGAATTCCAGCTCTCGCCCCGAAACCAGGATCCAAACAGGTGCGTGTCCGTCATCACATCGATAATCGTGGGATCGTTGCGCCTGGCCATCACTCTCATGGTTTACCGATTCTCCAGCACCGGCCGGTTACGGCTCACACGCAGCTTCTCACGCAGTTCCTTCGCCAGCCGCTTCTTCACGCTGACTTCGTACTCCAATTTGCCAGATCTCTTTCTCGAGCTTGCGGAGATCTTCCCGCCAGCGGCCGCGGTCCTGGTATTCATTCGTGGTCAGCATTTCCGTTCTCTCATGCTCATGACGCGGCCCATCCGATGTTGTCCGCGAGATAAGATCCTCCGGCGAGAATCTGACGACTGACTTCTCCCGCGATTACTTCTCCGGCTTCTCTCGCATGACGGGCGTCGATCATGTTGTTCTCGACATTGACGACGACCGTCGGAACGCGACCGATCCCCCGGATGCGTCCGGTGAGATCCGGCTCGACCGCGAATTCTCCGGGCGCCCCCCATACGCCATAGCGGGTAATAGTCTCCGGAGCTGCGAACTGGTTCGCCTCGATCATGGCCGCCCGCTTGGCAGCTTCTTCCGCCCGCCGCTGCGCCCCACCGCCGAACAACCCGCTCACGAGCCCGGCGATCGCGCCCACCCCCGCGCCGATCGCCGTTCCTATGCCTGGCGCAATCATCGTCCCGATCGAGGCTCCCGCCATCGCACCACCAGCCAGGCCCTCAACTGCCGATCCTCGTCGGAACGCGTCCATTGCGAGCATTTGGCCGACGAGCGCTCCGCCGGCGATCAGGGAGCTGCCGGCAGCCGAGCTCGCAAAGCCAGTCTTACCGACGATATTGCCAGTAAGAGAGGGAATTCCAAGCTCTTGACCTGGAGTAGCTCCTAATGCGGCAGCGCCACCGCCCCAGCCGAGGCCCGCGCCCTGCAAGGCCGGCATGGCCCAGCCTATTCCTCCCAATCCTCCGGCCATTGCAGCCGCGCCACCACCCGCACCACCGCCTCCCAGAAGCCGCTGCAAGACTCCGCTCGAAGCCGCAAGAGTCGTGATCGCATTCTGGAAAATATTCCGCAGCATCGTCTGGAGTACACCTTCGGCGAAATTGGCAAGCGAGGAGAAAACGCTTTTCCCTTTCGTCAGCATGGCGTCGAAGATCTCGCCAGCGCCATCGCGGATCGTGTCGATCATCTTTTCCCATTGCCGGCGCTGCTCGTCCCGGGCGTCATGTTGCAGCTTATAGAATCGCCGGACGCCCTCCTCAGCTGAATCGATGGCGCTCTTGGTTGCGAGATCGAGCTCTTTCTCACTCAGGTCACGGGCCTGGAAGCGCATCATCTCCAACTGGCGCTGTGATTCTTTCATCTTCTCAGCCATTTCGAGCGGGTCGAAGATCGTCGGGCCAGCGCCGGCGATCTGCGTCATGATGACTTCGGATTCAGGGACGCCCGGCGGTAGCTTCGCCATTGCGGCGCGCCTCTCGCCCTCGCGATTGATCTCCTTAAGCCTTTTCTCCTGCTCTTCCAGTTCCTTGTTCGTCTTCCCGAGTAGCTCGAGTTGCTCTTTAAGCCCGCTGATCTGCTGTGCGAGGCCGATGGCTGCCACATAGTTCTTATCCTTGAGCGCCTCGGCGTGCTTCTTCTCGAGGAGTTCGAGCTTGATCTTGATCTCGAGTTCCTTTCCCGTGGCACCGCCCGCGATCCCCTTTGCCTCGGCCTCGAGCTCCTCGGGCGACTTGAACCGGAATGGGGAAGGCGGAAAGGCAGTCGGGGCCCCGCCCCTCGCCCGGCGCATTTCTTCCTCCCATCGCGCCCAGGCGGTTACTAGCTCGGCCGTATCCTGGGCCAATGCGGGAATCTCCTGTCGCCACTTCGTCACGAAGGAAAAGAGCGAGCCGATGGCCGAGAGGATCGTCGTTGAGAGTTCCTGGAAGCCGGCATTGATGAGGTCGAGGCCTGCGTCGAGATCGCGGAAGTTCTGCCGCGTCACATCGTCCATGACACGGCCCGACTGCTTCATGTCCCCGATCAGCTCACGAATGCCTTTGCTGGAATTCAGGATGAGCGGAATCAGCTCCCGCATTCCCCGACCGAGCGCCGCCGCGGCTGCCTGCGATCTTTCGGCCGGGTCCGGTATCGCTTTCAGGGCTGCCTGGAGTTCCTCGAGGACCGTAATTGCATCCTTCGCACCGCCGGCCGCATCGGTCGCGCTGATCCCGAGCTTCCTAAGAGCCGAACCGAATGCGGTCTCCTCGCCGATCGCAAGTTGCCGGTTGAGGTTGCCGATCGAGCTGGCAAGCGTCTCGGTGCCGAGTCCCATGTCCTCGGCGATCCGTTGCAGGGCTTCGAGGTCGCGCGCGGCCAGACCGGTCTGAGCCGACATGTTGTCGAGCTGCTCAACGGCGTTCGCGGCCTGGATCGCCATCGCGGCGAGTGATCCGGCGGCGGCGACCACGCCCGAGGCCAGAAGGCTCATGGCACCGGCCGAGCCGGTGATCATGCCCGAGAGGCTCGAAAACGCCCGCCCAAGACCGGGTAAACCGCCGGTCGAGAGGGCCTGGACGGCCTGCTGGACCCCACCGACCTCCTTGCCAAGGCCGGCGATCGATTTACCGACGTTATTGATCGAGGCCGAGGCCTTGTCTTGCGCCGTGATCTTTATGTTGAGTTCTGAATCTGCCATGACGTTAGTCCTTGGAATGACCGATATTTGTCGAGAGCCTTTGTCAGCCGCTCGTTGAACTCTGCCATCGTTTCACCGAGCTCCACTAGCAATATCTGCAGATTTAGGGCTTTCTCCAGGATTACTTCTTCCGAGTTCGAAAACTCTTTCGAAAGCTGATTGGCCAAATCGTGGAGCTCTCTGAACTGCCCGACCAGGCTTTCCACTTCTTCAGCAATTGTTCTCATTTCCGTCAGGCCCCCCATTTCCGGCGCAGGATCTCACCGGCTAACTCGATGACTGCCTGCTCGGAATAAAGCGCTTTGTTAGGGCTGCGCTTCAATATCCTGTCCGCAATCGATCGGGCCGAGATCATGCGTTCTTTCAATCGTACCGATCGATAGATGGCGCGCTTGATGGCCGCCTCCAGTTTCATGTGTCGCAGATGGCTCTCCCAGATGCTCATCACGCGCCCTCCTTATTGCGGCTCCTCGCCTTCCAGTGGGCCTCGACTCGATCGGCATGCGCGGCGGTACTATCCGATGGCTTCGACAGCCTGTACAGCCGGTGCAATAGATCCGGACGAGTAGGAAGCCCCTCGGGTATCAGCCGCAGCGGAATCGCATCCCCATATTTCTCGTGGAAAAACTGCTGCAGCTGGTCAAAGTCTCGGGCCTTGCGCTTTGTGTTCATCCTGGCGTAATCCCGATCCAAGACTCGCTGCGCCTCCTCGCAGGTCAGATCCACCGTCCGCTTCCAGATTGATCTTGGGACACGGATCTCTCGTACACCCTCCTCATCGAGGAGCTGCCGAAACTTTGTACGTGCCTCAGTCATAGCCCTGCGCTCTTTGATCCGGCGATACTTCTCGACTGACATCGGCTCTTTCATTTCGCCTCCTCGATTGTTGATTCACTGCTCAGCCATTCGCCGGCTCCGTCGCTTCGGCTTCATTGCTCTCTACCACGGTCGGCTCAGACGCGCTCTGTTGCGATTCGGCCACACTCGCACGCTGCTCGAGATATTGCGCCAGGTTCATGACCGGCTTCGCCTGGCGCTCGAGACCGAGCATGGCAAGGTTTCGCATCAAGGAATCCGCGAGCTGCATACGCTGAAGAAGTACGGGAAAGACCGTGCGGCGCTTGAAGTTCACAAGTGAGCCTTGCTCGATCAACCACGAGTCCAAATGACTCAGGAACAGTTTTGTGCGGGTCGCAATGTCAACCAGGGTCCGCTTCTGTGTGGAAAGATTCTCCTCGCCGCCAAGATCCGCAATCAAGTTACCTTGCCATGCGAGAAGCCGGCGCGTTTCGGGGTATCGCATATCCAGGCGGTCCTTGAGTGTCAGCCGAACTTTCCCACGGTGTCTTTTGCGGGTTATAGCGGCCTTCAGACTATTGATCCCGGTCATGGAATAGGGACGCTTATCGATCTGGTTGCCGCCCTTTTTCCGCCTTTTCGGAGGCAATTCCGCACCTCCCGCGCACCCGACAGGGTTCTGACCGTCCGGCTCATCGGCGGTAATCGTTTGACTTGCTTTGGGTTCAACTGCGTTTTCTTTCACTCTGACCCTCTGCTTGCTTATTACCTTGTCATCTCCAGGGCCCTTCTCCTGAGCTCATCCAAGCGGGCACGCCGGGCGGATTTCGAGATTGCAACCTGCGGTTGAGTAGGTTCGCGATGCCCTTCCATCCACAGGACCAATTCCGACCGGCGATAGAGAATCTTCCCACCTATGCGGTACCGCGGAATCTCCCGGTACTGATCCAACGTCCTGATCGATAGGCCGAGGAAGCCGGCTGCCGAGCGCCTGCTCAGGTAACCATCCTGGGCGATATAGTGCAGGACGTCGGCCAGCGACACGAGCGCGCCAGGCGGTAACGGATTCTGATTTGAAGCCGGCTCTCTCATTGAAAGTCCTGAGTGACGCTGAGTGTCGATGAGTGCCGATAATCTTTATTGTTATTCTTACTGTGATATTTTCTCTCGATGCGCGAACAATAGAGGTTCATCGGCACTCAATGGCACTCAACTCCTCCTCTGTCTTTGCCGAATGAGACAAGTCTTCCGTTGAGTCGCGTCTCATTGGCACTCAGCCTCATCATCGTTCAGTTCTTCGCGTGTCTTCAGTCGGATCCCCTCGTAATGCAAGACTTGAACGCCCAGAATCCTCGGCCTGGTGACCTTCAACCCGGAAACACACGATTGAAGGTTCTTTCCGAACATCTGCACCGTTCCGGGATGATCCCGCCCGTTCTGTGTGCACCATCTCTTCCAGGCCTCGAAGGCCTTATCCGTCTCAACCCGGAGCCCGGTTTCGGTGACGCACCCATCGCGAACGAAGGCGCGAATAGGAGAACCCAGGTCCTCGAACTGTTGCACGAGCTGGCTTGAGGATTGCGGCTGGACGAAATGCCCGCGCTGGAGGAGCCGTTGCCGGCCTTCGAGCGCCCACAACAGGATCGAAGGCAATTCGGGTATCAGGCGGTCGAGCAGTCCATGGTCCTCGCGTCCATAGAACGACTTAGTCAGCGCCAGGATGATGAAGCGGGAGGCGAGCGTCGCGGAGGCGTCCTCGATCTTCGGGAGCTCGTTGGTCAGGATCACGAAGCGCGTCGGGAGGAACCCGTTCCAGTCTGGGAGGTACTTGCGCGGAATCGTCTGCGGATCTTCTCCTGAAATCGAGAGCATGCGTTCGACGATGGCGGCGGTATCGGCGCGGCCGCTGATGCGCGCGTCGGCAACAAGGGCGAGGGTCTTACCGATCAAAACCGCTCGGCCGAACGGCTGGCTTATATCTGAGAGGGTCGGGGCGCAGACGTTGCGGGCCCCAAGCAGCCGGCGGATGACGCGTCCGATCGTGCCTTTGCCAGCGCGCTTGGGCCCGATGATCATTAAGATTTTCTGGAGAAAGGTGAGTGCCGTTAGCAAATAGCCAATCCATTCCTGGAGCGTCTGGATGGATTCGGTGTCTTTTGGCCAGAGCTGATCGAGAAACTTGAGCCAGTTCTCCGGGCTCGGCGCTTTCGATTCATAATCGAACTCCAGGCCATTGAGTATGAAGAGCCGCGGCGTCGCCGGTAGGAGCCGTCGAGTTGGGATGTGAAGCAGGCCGTTGCGACAGGCCACGATCTCGAGCGGATCCAGGCCTGGGTTGTCCTTGAGCCAGCAGGGCGCCACTGATGATTTCGGCAGGTTGCAGACGGCGCGGAGTGAATCGAGAACGTTGTCCACCTTGCGATCAGTCGGCTTGAAGGGTCCGCCCTGAGCCTGGGCGCCTTCTAACCAGTGATAGAGTCTTGCCCGGACGGCGGCTTCATCGACTTCATGATAAGCGGTCGTCCGATATTGATAGAACACGCCGCCTTGATGTCGAAGTCCCAGGAAGTCATCGATGGTATGGAATTGTTCGACGAACCGGCGCGCGCTTGGCATCGGGTCCGAGGGATCGAGGACGAGCGGAGGATCAGTTACGTGATGAGGCTCGGCGTCTTCATGTGGAGAAGGTCCAGGCGCGGGCTCCGGTTCCGGTTCTGGTTCTGGCTCGAGTTCGGTTGATGATTTCTCCTGCCTTGCACGATATGTATCACTTTGCCGCCGGCAGGCTTCGAGGATAGTCCATTCTCCGTAGGTGGAGTCCCCACGCTTAGCGTTCCATTTCTCACGCCACAGCCCTGATTGCCGGAACAGCGCATCGACCCGGGAGGCATCGCGTCCGGTCCAGAACGCGAGTAACATGCAGAGTGCCAGGTCCGCTTCAGAGTGGCTGCCGTACTCGCTGTTCCAATCTCCGCTCCACAGCCGGGTGAACTTCGCCCCGTTCGACGCCATCGACGCGCGCTTGATGATCTCCTCGTCTGCGATAGAGAGAGGTTCCGCCGACTGGCCGCCGTTGCCCTTGTCATGGGATTGCTCGGCACCGAAGATTCGCTCGCAGAGGGCGTCGAGCTCGGCCTGGCGCTCCTCGATCGTCGTCGGCGTTCCCTCCACATGCTGCCCCGTAACCGTGAAATAGCGTGCGTCGTCGTAGAGCTCGATGAAGCCGCGGCGCCGCCGGCGTCCAGGCAGGTTCCCGCGGACGTATACCCGCAGACCCGTTCCCGATGGAGTGACCTCGGTGTAACTGTCGAGCTCGTAGACGATCTCAATCGCCCAGTCGTCAATGACACCAGTCTTTGGATTGATGCACTTGTCAAGGTCTGCTCCCGTGATGCGATCTTCACGGCGAACGACGAAGCCAACGCCGGGAAGCTTCGCCTGTTCGCAATAAGTGCAGGCGTCGTCGAACGTCGTCCAGGTTTCCGGGTCGGTCGAGCTGCCGTCTCCGCCGGTGATCGGATTAACTGGAGGCTTCGTGTACTTGCCGTCACGGAGGGCCCAGCGCCAGCACACCCAGTTCCGCCGTTCTCGAAGTTCTATCGGAATGTTCTCCAGAATCAGAGTCATGGGTACTCCGCGTGCGGCTAGGACTTTCGCGATTGACGATCAATTTGGTCTGACACAGGCTAAGCGAACTCTGACGAAAAAGCGGGGGTGCGGCCTTTGCTTGAACGCCCCAGGGCGCACGCTGTGCCCAAGCTTCCCTAAAGCGTTAGGGTCACGCCCCCCCGCCGCACAGACATTGAGAATTCGTACGCTTCCTTCCTGCGGCGAAGCGCTCGATTTCGGATTTTTCGAATAGTCTGACTCCGCCAATAGTCTTCATTGCAATTTTGATTCGGCCTCGGTCGGCAGCGTCGCGGATCGCCTGCGGCGTTAGGCCGATGCTCTTCGCGGCGTCGCCGGTTGTCATGAGTTCGCGCATCGAACACCTTTCGTCTGTAACGTAATCAAGCCCGGTTGTATCAGAAGACAATTCAGGACAAGCCGACACCAAGGCTTCGCTCGTCCTCGAAGCCAGGCCTGGCGCAGGTTTCAGATTGAAGGTAGGATAGGTTTAGGACAGATTACGTCAAACCACTGTCGTAGTTCTGACTCTTCCTGCGCGGGAAAAGATTGCGTTTCAAGATGGCAATCTTTCGTTTGTACTGCGGGGTTCCCGGTTTCAACTCGCCCCACTGCTTCGGATCGTTCACCCGCGGCGGGCGACTCGCAGGACAGGGGATTCCTTCGCTATCGAGCCGGTCGAATAGTGCCTTAACCTTGTCTTTATCCTGGAAGTCTCGTGTTGATTTCATCATCCGGCGAACGATTTCCGGGCGGGCAGAGTTCGATATCAGCCCTTTCAGAGTATGCTCATCTTTGCTGGGAGCACCCCCAGTTATGACTTCTGCGATAGCGTGAGCAAGCGTTGCGCGCTTCCACCGCGAGCCGAAGAGAAAATCGAAGACATCCGGCGAAACGAAGTCGGCTCCCGCCGGCGGATCGCCGTCCGGCACCAACTCGAGCTGGCCGGGGTGGGCCGCGACCAACTCTTCGGCATACTTGCGGAACATGAACGGCGAGGTCTCGCCTGGGTCGAGATCGAAGACGTTTGGAGAAATTAGGCCTGGGCGATCACGGTAACCCCAAATCGATACGCAACGAACACGCGACCTTCGCTCGGGCGATTCGACGGCCTTCCGGATTATTTGCAGTAGATCGGGATTACCTCTCTTCGCCACCCAATCGGCCAGCGGTAGCCAGTCGTCCAGATCCGCTTCAACCTCGGCCCAAACCCAATCGTCAGCGTCCAGGTCCTGGGACAGCCGGTCAACGATTCGGCGCTTGCAGTCTTCGAGTTCTGACACGCCAGTTCCGTTTCTGGCAATCCGCAATTTGGGGAAGCCGGCAGGGCGGGTACGGAAGCCCGCCTGTTCGCTGATCAAGCTAGCCGGCCATTTTCAATCCTATCTTACACCAGAATCCGGGTGCGCCTGGGGTGCGGAAAGTGCTATTATTCTGCCTTGTTTTGCCGGATTATGCGCTGATAAGTCTTGTAAAATCAATAGCGCCAACGCCCAGCGGCGAACTTCTAAGCAGAGGGTCGCTGGTTCGAATCCAGCTGGGCGTACCAAACCTAAATCAAACAAAATCAACACAATACAAAAAGGCACTTTTAGAAGCTCCGGACTGGTTTTTGTTCTGGGTGCGCCTGGGGTGCGGAAATTACTGGCCTGAAGCTTCAGTTTGTGAGGGTGATTCGGAAGAGAGACCGGGGAGCCGGTTGACCGCCTGGCGGTTCGCTCCCGGGACGAGGTGGCCGTAGACATCGGCAGTGAGCTTGATCGAGGAGTGACCGAGCTGTTCGCTCACGTACTTCAGGGATTGACCGTCCTGAATCAGAAGCGAGGCGAACGTGTGGCGGAGGTCGTGGAAGCGGATTCGCCGCAGGCCGGCCTTCTCCAGGCACGCGAAGAAGGTCCGGTTCTTGACGTTGTGCATGTCGGGCGCCTTGCCGGTCCGATTGCAGAAGACCCACTCTGGAATCTCATTCTTTCCCTTCCCGAGGTACGCCTCCTTGCGCCGTCGCCGCAGTTCGAAGAGTTCGGCGAACAGAGTGTCTGATACATCGACCCGGCGCCGTTTGTCGGTTTTGGTATTTCTCACGCGACCGCGCACGACGTTGTTGCGGACGTTCAGGAACTTCCCGTTGAAGTCGACGTCGGCCCACTTCAAGCCGGCAAGCTCCCCGGAGCGGAGGCCGGTGTGGATCGCGCAGAGAAAGAGCGGGTAGTGCTCAGGCGATCGCCGCGTCACAGAGCCCAGAAAGAGCGGCACCTCATCCCTGGTGAGCGGCTGGATCTCCTCGTGTACAACGGGCGCCTGCTTGTAGAACTTCGTCAGCCGCTTCGCCGGGTTCTCCGATACGATTCCGTCCTCGATGGCGCTATTGAAGACCGCGGCCAGCTCGGCCGTGATGATCCGAATGCTCGCCTTGGCCAGCCCCTTCGCGACCAGCCCGCCCACGAATTCCTTGACCTTCGTCCGGCTCAGCCGGTCCATCCGGATTCCGCCGAGCATCGGGCTGATATGATTCTTGAAGCTTCCCGCGTAGCTGATCTGTGTGCTGTCCCGAACGGCGGTCGCAAGGTACGTCCGGCTGAATGTCGCGAAGTATTCGTCTACGGTCGGCGCCGCGGCGGCAGATGCTTCCTCCTTCGCCGGCGACCACTTCCCGAGCGCGATATCCGCTTCGGTGAGCTGCTTCAATTTGAGCGCGGCCTTATAGTCGCCGACTTGTTTTGAATCGCGTTCGCCCTGGTGATGGACAAACACCCACCAGACTCCGGATCCCTTAATCTTCTCTCTGACTTTCACTCCCATAAAATTCCCTTTCCTACCACTCGGTTCCCTTTGTTTTGAGCTTCGGAAGCACGATCAGCTTCCGCTTTTCGGCCTTCTCCACGTAATCTTCGATCAGCGAGCGAATTACTTCGCTCATGTCCTTGCCCTCCAGGGCGCAGACAACTTTCAGCTTCCTCCGGAGTTCTTCCGGCACCCACAAATTTAGTCTTACCATGCCAGAAGTATATGAACTAGTGTAACATTAGTCAAGAGGGCATTTTCCCAACCGAGTTGCAGAAAATCGTCTCAGCCTCCGTAAAAAAAGATCTGACAGGTATCTCTTTAAGAATCTGCTCGAAAGGATGATGGAACCAGCTCAAGCTTCGGCTTTGGCCGCCTCGATTGCAGCTTTCCGAGCTGCGATCTCTTTTGGGGCGCCTCCCCTCATCCACTGTTTCGGCGACGGCCATCCGGTGTAATGGAACATCCAGGTTTTTCCCGAGAATCTGATTGTGAACTTGCCCGCCCGGACCACGGCCCCGCCCTGGCCTCTGAGTAGAACGCACAGATCGGATAACTCGTCCTCGGTAAACTCCGGCAGCCGCTTCACTCGTGAAAGTGATTTCCTCATTGGTAGACCCTCCCTGGTTAGATTATTAGCGGGGGAGTCGAACTTCATTGGAGCAAGCCTTAACCAGAATCCCGAATGAAGCAATGAAAAAGCGGAAGAATCTCAGAGGATCCGCATGGCCTTTTGTTCATTGCGGGAGCCTTTGCGCTTGCTCATGGCCACCTAACCATTCCCAGACGATTTTGATCTCCAGAACCCCGGTTCCCACGCAGCCGGCTGAGAAAAGAATCGCATTCTGATCTAACCTCGGCCGCCCTTGATCCGCACCTCGATCTTCCGAAGCACCCAGGCCTCCAGACGACAGCGCTGGCTACAGAACTTCTGCCAGGGCTTTCGGACCTCATACCTGGCCCCGCAGTTCTCACATGCTCTCTGATGCATCAGTAACCTCCACCAGGATGGCCGAATCCATCCGTCAACGCATGCGTCAGGCGAGATCTTCCGCTGGATGAGTAAATCATCGCATCAGTCAGTTTTGATAGCCTAGGGCCTTCTGATGAAGAAATCGCCTCGCAGGATGGCTCAGGACTAGAGATCTCAACCGGGCCCTTACTCCAGCATGTCCGGATTTCGCTCCGGGAGCGCTGCCTCGAGGAATGAGCAGCGAGCCGGGCCCGGATCTCTCCCTCGCCGATATTCAGGCCACAGCCGGATGACTCCCTCCCGGAACGTTCTTGCGGCAGCTCGGTGCCTTGTCGTAATCTGCCGCCACTTCTCTCCCCTTAATCCGACGAGCTACCATGTCCCGAGTCCGTATCCACAATCCAGTTCCAGGAACTGCACCATTCACTTCAACCAAGCGAGCTCGGCACTTCGTTCGCCGCGGAGCTGCCGTGATGATCGACGGTGCTCTGCACTTTCACGGGCCCGCGCCTGGTTTCTACAAGCGCCTGGAGACGGCCGAGTTCGAGCGCTCGATCGCCGAAGGCCGCGGTCAGCGCATCTACTGGAATGGCAGTGCCGGTCACCACAAAACGAAAAAGCCGGGGCAAGCCAGATCCTAGAGCCGGGGTGTGTCAAATTTGCACCATGTCACCTTGCCGGCTTGCGGAAGGCGCTCGACGTGAGAGCCGAGCCCCCGGGCTCCATGTGCTTCTGGTCCGCTCCGGCAAGCTCTTGCTCGTCTTGCTCGCCTTCCGGCGCGAAGCACAATAGGCCATGATTCGCCTCGATGATTTCACGCGTGATGGCATTATCGATCTCGGCGGAGTTCTGGCCCGGCTGCAATAGCACGCCGTGGACATCGATCGGCGAAGGACTGATATTTTTGATTTTCATTTTCTCTCTCCTGGTTGCGGGAAAATCATCGCCCCACCATCACCGCTCCAAATACAAGCAGCTTTTCTTTGGGCCACGTCTTCCGCTCTTCCGCCCGGGCCTCGAGCTCTTTGCGCTCTTTGGCCACACGCTCTTCTTCCTGCTTCGCCATTTCGAGCTGGAGCTCTTCCCGGCGGCGCAGATCCGGATCTAGTCTGTACTTGAGCCCCACCAGCTCCTCCCGGCGCCGCAGGAGCTCCTCGGGCTTTACGATATCCAGAACCCAGCCGGCGTCCAGATGGGCGATCCACGAGTACACCCTCGGCTCGCCATTCTCAATCGGCGCAGCTCCGCCGATAACGGGCGTCGGATGGCGGACGACGTTGG
>KanNP_Total_noBrdU_T14TCDRAFT_1000006_pt1 | contig 15015 bp, 12 predicted proteins | sample KannatnBrdUF14TC_FD_10625 | JGI IMG/M metagenome (IMG submission 10625)
GAGGTGCCGGTTGGTGATAAAATTGCCATATGTAATATTAAGTCCTCTTTCATAGTTTCCCCGAAAGGTAAAGTACAGGTTTTTTTAATTGAAAATAATGAATATTTCGGAAAAACAAGTCCCTATGTTGATCCCAAAACAGGAAAAGATTACCCCAATAACGATGAACGCTTCATATTTTTTAACCGTGCAGTTGTACAAGTTCTTGGGCTCCTCGGCTGGCAGCCAGATGTTGTTCATTGCAACGATTGGCAAACCGGTTTGATACCCGCATATATAAAAACAATTTACGGCAAGGATCCTTTGCTTCAAAATGTTAAAAGTGTTTTTACAATTCATAACATTGCCTTCCAGGGATTGTTTTCAAAGGATTCATTTGCAAAAAGCGGGCTGCCCGAAAATATATGGAATGATGAAGGGGTGGAATACTACGATAAGTTCAGCTTTTTAAAAACAGGATTGATTTACTCAGATGCCATTACTACAGTAAGCGAGAATTACGCCAAAGAAATAACAACCACCCATGAGTATGGTATGGGTTTTGAAGGCATATTAAAGAAACGTAAAAAAGATCTGTACGGCATATTAAACGGAGTTGATTACTCTGTATGGAATCCGGAAAAAGACAGCATAATACCTTACAGATACAACTCGAAAGAGCTTCCCTTGAAGCGAGAAAATAAAAAAGCGCTATGCAAACAGCTTGGAATGGATTACAATGCTGAAACACCCGTGATCGGAATTATTTCAAGGCTCTCTGAACAAAAAGGTTTTGACATAATTCAAAAAGCGATGCCGGAGCTGATGAAAGAAAATGTCCAGTTCGTACTGCTTGGTTCAGGCGATAAAACCTTTCAGAAATTTTTTGAAGGAGTTAAGAAAAAGTTCCCAAAAAGAGTAGGAGTTCATTTCGGATTTTCAGAAGAGCTGGCTCATTTGATCGAATCAGGTAGTGATATGTTTCTGATGCCTTCGAGGTATGAGCCATGCGGCCTAAACCAGATGTACAGCCTTAAATACGGAACCGTTCCCATAGTCAGGACAACCGGAGGGCTGGCTGATACGATATCAGAATATAAAAACGGAAAAGGAAACGGCTTTGTGTTTGAAAAATACGATGCTGCTGATATGATGAAAACGATCAGGCGCGCTTTAAAGCTTTTCCAGAACCGTGAAGAGTGGATAAAGCTGATAAGGATCTGTATGGCATATGATTATTCATGGGAAGTCTCAGCTAAAAAATATGTTGACCTTTACAGGTCAATAATGAAGAAAAGTACCTGAATACTTATACATTCTTAATGTGAATAAAGCTCTTTTTTTAGACAGAGACGGCACTATACTTAAGGAAATTGAGGGTACCGGAGGTGAAACTTTAGGCTACTTAACAAGTGTTGCACAGGTAGAGCTTATTGATGGCGCAGCAGATGCCATTGCTATTGCAAGAAAATCAGGATATAAGATCATAATTATTACAAATCAATCTGCAATTGCCCGCGGCTGGCTTACAGAAGAAGAACTGCTCAAGATCAACCGGAAAATGTATGATTTGTTGTTAAACGCCAACACGGATGCAGTTATTGATGACCTTTTTTACTCACCATTCCATAAAGACGGAATAATTGAAAAGTATAAAGCAAACCACTCCTCCAGAAAACCTGATATCGGTATGGTTCTTGAAGCCAAAAAAAAATATAATCTTGACCTCAGAAGCTCTTATATGATCGGTGATGCTTACACTGATATAGTGTGCGGGATAAATGCCGGTACTAAAAACATTCTTGTCGAAACCGGGTACGGCAAAATAGCATATAAGAAATGTCTTGATGAAAATTTAAAAATTGACTTTATTGCATCAAATTTACTTGAAGCAGTCAAATATATTGAGAAACTGGATTAAATTCACATCTGTCCGTCAGGCAATCATTTTTTACCATTTCAACCCAGCTTGTTCGGGTTGCAGCAGCAGTTGAGAACAAATTTTATAAATGATTAATAACAGACTTAAAGAAGTATTTCTAAGCATCGTGGTTGTTTTAACCCTTTCAATATATACCATAGGATGCGCGGACGACCCTTCATCACTTGGGCTGAACTTTATTCCTCCCGGCGAAACGACCGGAGTGAGAACATTTGATTCATATATAGATACCATGCTCATTACTTCAACCAATGTAAGGTATTATGTTAATACTTCGGGCTCCCCGAATTTAATGGTTGGAAAAAACGGAAACTACGACGCTAAGGCTTTAATAAGGTTTGCAGGTTTAAGCGGTGATTATGACAGTGCAGTTGTTAATTCAGCATCTCTAATTTTAAACTATCGGAATTATTACTTCCCTGTTTCAATGTCTGATTCACTGGCACAAATAGAGTTTAATATCTATAAAATTACCAGGAACCTGAATTTTTCAACAATAACGCTTGACTCCGTTAACTCATCAGCTTTCGGAACCGTATCTCAGGGAAATTATACCGGTTCACCAACAGCTGACTCCCAGGATGTAGTTGTAAGCCTGAACACCTCAATGGTAAAAGACTGGCTGGAGTTTGCAGCAGATACGGCATATTCAAATAAAAATTATGGGATTGTGCTTTCACCTGGAAATTCTTCAAGGGTAGTAAAGGCATTTTACTCAGCGGTTAATAGTGTTTCAGAGGGCCTTCGGCCGCAGCTGAAAATCATAGTTACTAAAAACGGAGATACTGATACATTAATTACCTCAGTTTCCTCAACACTTTCACTTGTAAATACTACATTAACGTCCGGAAATGAAACTTTCAGCATACAGGCCGGCATAAGTTATGTTCAGATAATGAAGTTTGATCTTAGCAAAATTCCTTCAACTGCAACCATCAATGATGTTCAGCTTTATCTCACTCTTGATTCTGCTAATTGTCAATTTTCCAGTCAAACCTCACACAGTATTTTCGGGCAGTATGTAAACGATACAGCTGGGGGATTAAAAGTAGATAACTTTGCATTCCAGGGGTCATCATCAGATACAGGAAGATATATGATGAGACTGGTATCCAGCTTTTCAGCCTCACCCTTCCAGCGGTGGCTGCTTGGACAGTCAAACTACGGGATAATGATCCACTCAGGGAACCAGACAACAAACCTTGACCTGTATTCTTTTTACAAAGAAACTGCTTCAGACCCGTTTAAACGTCCGCGTGTAAAAATAAAATATACTCCCAGAAGGACCCCATGACCAGGCCAAATTTCATATTGAAGTTATCGATCGCGTTGATATTATTATCATCACCGGGGCTTTTTGCACAGGTAGATAAGAACGGCGGTTCTATTTATTCGCTATTCGGAGTTGGTGACATTAATTACTCATCAAGCAACAGAACAGACGCAATGAGTATAATGGGACTTTCACTTTACGGCAGTTATATAAACTCATTAAACCCTGCAACATGGACCAAAATTCAAAATACAATATTTTCAGTCAAATTTAACTTTGAAAACATAAAATCCACTGACGGTACAAATATTGCAAAAAGAACTTATGGAAATTTTGAGGGTTTTGATGTTTCAATTCCTTTAAATAAAGGAAACGGATGGATCTTTGACCTTGGGATTAACACTTACAGTAATGTAAATTACGATGCAATACTTAAGGGTTCAGTAGATAATGAGCCTTATACCCAGTCATACAGCGGCAACGGCGGGCTTAACAGATTAAGCCTAGGTTTTTCATATATAATTTTCAAACAGTTCAGCTTCGGTGCACAGTTTAACTATACCTTCGGCAACATCAATAAAACAATGAACATTGATTTTACCAACCCGCAGCTCTTTGATACAAAAAACAGCACTTCAAATACAATAAACGGATTTTACTTTAACACTGGGCTCATTTTCCACGGCTTCGGAAAATTATTTAATAATAAGAAACTTGACAATATGGCACTAGGTGTACTTTTTTCAACCCCTTCCAAATTAAGCTCAAGCATTTCAGGACAGTTCAGCCGATCTGTTGTGAATGTTGACTCCCTCAGCATTACCGGAGGAGATCTTGATCTTCCCCTTGCATTTGGGGCAGGGATCTCAAATGAGTTCAATGACCGGCTTGTGGTTGCAGCTGATGTTTATTTTCAGCAATGGGATAAATTCAAGTATTACGGCCAACATCCTTCGGAAATCCAAAACAGCATGCGCGGAGGTTTGGGATTTGAATTTACTCCCTCAAAAAAACTTGAAGATCCCCTGTATAAAAGAATTTCATACAGGCTTGGCGGAAGTTATACGATTAACTATGTTAAAATCAGAGATGAAAGCATCAATTCCATCGGTTTAAGCGCCGGGTTATCAATACCAATTGGAAGATATAATTCTTTTGATGTGTATTTTAAATATAATCTCCGCGGAAAAGATTCAAACGGCATGATCAAGGATGAAGTATTCCGCCTGGGAGCTTCCGTTAAAATTGGTGAGCTTTGGTTCCTGAAACCATCTGAAGATTTTTAATAATTAAACTATTGAATTTATAAACAAATTTTACAGCCTCTAAAAACCTATTATTATGTCAATTTTACAGGATTATGATCCCCAGATCTATATTGCTATAAGGCATGAGCTTGAAAGGCAAAATGCCAAGCTTGAGCTGATTGCTTCCGAAAACTTTACCAGTATCCAGGTCATGGAAGCAATGGGTTCGGTAATGACAAATAAATATGCAGAAGGATATCCTGGCAAACGTTATTACGGGGGATGTGAATATGTTGACGTTGCAGAAAATGTTGCAAGAGACCGGGCAAAAGAACTCTTTGGCGCAGCATATGCAAATGTTCAGCCTCACTCAGGCTCACAGGCAAACATGGCAGTATATTTTGTCCTTGTTAAACCCGGCGATAAAGTAATGGGAATGGATTTATCACACGGAGGGCATTTAACACACGGCTCACCTGTTAACTTTTCGGGCAAACTTTATAACTTCACTCAGTACGGGATAAATCCCGATACCGAAATGCTTGACTATGACATGATCGAAAGCGTTGCCCTTAAGGAAAAGCCCAAGATGATAACCGTAGGTGCGAGCGCATATTCAAGGAATATTGATTACAAAAGATTCAGGGAAATTGCCGATAAGATTGGTGCTTTTTTACTTGCAGATATTGCACATCCTGCAGGACTCATAGCAAAAGGCTTTTTAAACGACCCGCTTCCTCACTGCCACGTTGTTACAACCACTACCCATAAGACTCTGCGCGGACCACGCGGGGGAATGATATTGATGGGAACCGATTTCGAGAATACATTCGGCATAAAAGCACCAAAATCAGGCAGGGTAAAAATGATGAGTGAGCTTTTGGATTCAATGGTTATTCCCGGAATCCAGGGCGGGCCATTAATGCATGTAATTGCAGCCAAGGCAGTTGCTTTTAAAGAAGCCCTTGAAAGTGATTTTGGAAAATACGCAGAACAGGTTATAAAGAATGCCAAAGCGCTTGCAGATAAACTAACGAGTTTTGGTTTTAAGGTAATATCTGGTGGCACTGATAACCATTTAATGCTTATCGACCTAAGAAATAAAAATATTACGGGAAAGCAGGCACAGGAGCAGATGGATGAAGTTGGTATTACCTGCAACAAAAATGCAGTTCCCTTTGACGATAAAAGCCCGCTGATAACAAGCGGCATAAGGCTGGGAACTCCTGCATTAACCACTCGCGGAATGAAAGAGCCGGAAATGGCAAAAATTGCAGAGATGATAAATGACATTATTTCGAAGCCCGACAGCGAAGAGGTTAAAAAAAACATTCAGCAAAGGATTGAAGACCTGGCTTCAGAATACCCTTTGTATCCTGAACTTTTTACCTGGTAGAAAATGATCTTATCATACATACAGGACCTAACTGAAAAAGTTAGGATAGATACAGAAATACTGAAAACAGACGAAGTAACTGAGGAGATTGATAAGCTTGATTCTGCCGTAAGCAATGGTTTTGAATCAGAGTATTTGCGGTTTAAAGAAAAAATTGAAAAAGAACGGTTCGAGAGGAAATTGATAGCCAGTAAAAAATAACTTATGGCTGAAGAAAAGGAACTGCCGGATAAGGAGCTTACGGGTGAACGCGAAGAAGGAGAGATGGGGTTTTTAGAGCATCTCGAAGAGCTCAGGTGGAGAGTAATAAAAGCAGTCATAGGAATCGTTATTGGGGGAATAATTGCCGGCATATTCATTGATTATATTATGAATGATATCCTGCTTGCCCCTGCCACAAAAACAGTTCCGCCCCTTGTTCTAATTAACCTGAAACCTTACGGACAGCTTGTTTTGTATATGCAGGTTATTATCGTTTGCGGAATAATTATAAGCATTCCGAATATCTTCTACCAGCTCTGGAAATTTATCGAGCCAGGCCTCCTGCCAAATGAAAGAAAGTACATATATTCCATTGTTTTTTTCTCTTCTTTCTGTTTTCTTGCAGGGCTTGCATTTGCGTATCTTGTAATGCTGCCAACAGCTTTAAAGTTCTTTGCGGCTTTCGGAACACAGTCAATCACCAATAACATCGCAGTTGATGAGTATTTTGGGTTTATAATATCTGTTATGCTGGCAGCTGGAGTAGTTTTTGAGCTGCCGATGATCTCATTTTTCCTCTCGAAGCTCGGCATTTTGACACCGAAGTTCATGCGCAAATACAGAAAACATGCAATAGTTCTTATATTATTGATTGCGGGTATATTAACTCCAAGCCCTGATGTTACAAGCCAGCTTCTGCTTGGGGTGCCGCTTTTAATTCTTTATGAGATCAGTATTTTAATTTCCAAATTCTCGCAGCCAAAAACAAACATTGAACCTGATTCAGATTAAATGGAACTGGACCTAAAGAAAATATCGGTACCTGTTGAAAATGAGCTTGATGAATTTAAATCTCATTTCCGCGAAGCGATACGCTCTAAGGTAGCGCTTGTAGACCTTATCAGCAAATACATCCTTCGGCAAAAAGGCAAGAAGATCCGGCCGATCCTTGTAATGCTGTCTGCAAAGCTGTGCGGGGAGGTGAACCGGAGGACATATGTTGCAGCAACCCTTGTTGAAATGCTGCATACCGCCACCCTTATTCACGATGATGTTGTTGATGATGCAAAAACACGGCGCGGACTTGCATCCATTAACGCAGTATGGAAAAATAAAATTGCCGTGCTTATGGGTGATTATATGCTTTCAAGAGGGCTGCTTATGGCACTTGAAAATGATGAGTGCGGTTTTTTAAAGGTTACATCGCGTGCAGTAAAAAGGATGAGTGAAGGAGAACTTCTTCAGATCCAGAAAAACCGAAAATTTGATGTAAGCGAAGATACATATTTCAGGATAATTTCTGACAAAACCGCTTCATTAATAACTGCCTGCTGCGAGCTGGGGGCATTAAGCACATCAAATAATCAAAACGAGATCTCATTAATGAGGGATTTTGGCGAAAATATCGGAATTGCTTTCCAACTGAGAGATGACCTTTTAGACTATATCGGAAAGAAGAAAATTATGGGAAAATCTTCAGGTACTGACCTGAAAGAAAAAAAATTCACACTTCCGCTTATCCATTCATTAAATAACTCAACCAAAAAAGAGGCTAAAGAAATAATGAACATTGTAAAAAACGGTACGTATTCAAAAAGCAGGAACATTGTGCTGGATTTTATAAAAGAACATGATGGAATTGAATATACCGTACAGAAAACTGCAGAATACTGTTCAACAGCAAAATCAAAGATCGATGGATTCGCACCTTCCGAAACAAAAGAAACTATGCTTAAGTTTGTTGATTTTATCAGCGAACGGGTAAAATAATCCAATACATTCAGCGCTAATGGGTCAAAAAATAACATCAATAGTCGGAAGACCAAATGTTGGCAAATCCTCATTATTTAACCGTTTGATCGGTAAAAAAGCAGCGATAGTGCATGATTTACCGGGTGTTACCCGTGACAGGAATTACGGGGAGGCAGAATGGAACGGGAGAAAATTTTTCCTGATCGATACAGGCGGTTACGTTCCGGGAAGCAAAGATAAATTTGAAGCAGCAATACGGGAACAGGTAAAGATTTCAATTGATGAAGCTGATATTATATTGTTTGTAGTTGATGCTAAGAGCGGGTTGAGTCCACTTGACCTTGAAATTGCAAAGCTGCTCCGCAGAGATGCAAATAAAAGATCAAATGCCCATAAAAAAGTAATACTAGTACTTAATAAAGTAGATTCAAAGGCTGATGAGACTGCCAAACCTGATTTTTTCAGACTTGGCTTGGGAGAGCCGGTTGAGGTTTCGGCACTTGTTGGCAGAAGATCGGGCGACTTAATGGATCTTATAACATCCGGCATTGAGCCAGATGAAGGTGAAACTGATGAATCCTCAATCAAACTTGCAATTATAGGAAGGCCAAATGTCGGGAAATCATCTCTCTCTAATGCTATAACACAATCAAACAGGAATATCGTTACGGATATTCCCGGCACAACAAGGGATTCCATTGATACTATAATCAAATATTACGGCAAAGAAATAACCCTGATAGATACTGCTGGACTCAGAAAGAAAAGCCGGATAAAACGTGCCGAGAGCCTTGAATATTTTTCCACATTAAGAACACACAAAAGCATCGAGCGCTGCGATGTGGCAATAATTGTAATTGATGCAACCACTATAATCAGCAAGCTTTCAAAATACATCGATCCAAGCCTTGCTACGTTTAAGCTCAGCAAGGAAGACGTTGAAATCATAATTAAAGCCGGGGAGCTTAAAAAGGGAATCCTTATTGTAATTAATAAATGGGACCTTGTTGAAAAGGACAGCAAAACAGCTAAAATATTTGAGGATAAAGTCAAAGAGCATTTAAAGACCTATGACTATCTGCCTTTTATGTTTACATCTGCGATCACGAAGCAAAGAGTTTCAAAGATAATTGATATGGCACTTAAGGTGTATGAAGAAAGAGCCAAAGAGGTAAAAACAAGTGAGCTTAACGCAAAATTAAATAAAGTTATAAAAGAATTCCCTCCGCGCTCTAAATCACACAAGGAGATCAGGATCAATTATATCACTCAGCTGAGGCACTCCCCTCCGGTAATAGGTTTTTTCACAAACCTGCCCGGAGAAATAGAAACAAATTATAAACGATTTCTTGAAAATAAAATAAGGTCATTTTTCGGATTCATCGGAGTACCGTTAACCCTTGTTTTTAAACACAAAAATTAATTTATAACAATTTCACCTGAAATCTCGTCATCATTCACGGCGCCTGCGCGGGTTGGAAACTCTTTCTCAAGGATCTCCCCGGCTTTTTCAATGATATGAAGGATCCCGGCTGAGTAACTCTTATTTGCGAACTCCTTTTTTAGTTTCCTTTCCAGTGCATTCCATGTGTTAGCATGAATTTTGGCATAGATCCCCTCATCGGCAATTACATCATAATATTTCTCCTCAAATATTATAAATATCAATATTCCTGTCCGCTCTCTTGTATTTGCAACGCCTAGGGTATCAAAATCCTTTATCGCCAGCTCATGCTTTGTATAAAGTTTTTCAAGAATTGATCTTTTATTCCTAACGCTCAATACAATTTCCCCGACGGTTTTGCTTTCAACCTGATCGATTGCTGACTGTACATCTTTCAGCTCATCTTCAGAAAAATAACTATTTACCCAATTTTTACTCATAATAATAATTACCAGCTTCCGCTTGACCCTCCTCCTCCGAAAGAACCGCCGCCGCCTGAGAATCCCCCGCCGCTCCATGAGCTGCTGCCTGATGACCACCCGCTTCCTCCTGATCCACCCGTCCACCACCAGTTATTCCTGCCCCTGCCCCACCCAAATATCGATGAAAGTATAGGAAGACCGAATACAAAAATGAATATGATTATTACAAACAAAACAATTATAGGCAAACCGCAGCAAACCGCTTCATCCCCGTCATCGGAAGATTTTTTTTCAGCTGTGTATTCCCCTTTTGTAGCTTTCATTATAGCATCAACACCTGCGTTAATGCCTTCATAGAAATTACCTTTTTTAAACTGGGGAGTAATTTCTTTGCGAATGATCTGATCACAAAGGGCATCTGTTAGGGCACCCTCGAGTCCGTATCCTACTTCAATTCTAAGCTTCCTGTCATCTTTTGCAATAAATAATAATACTCCGTTATTCTTGCCTTTTTGCCCGATCCCGTTTTGCTCTGCAATTTCGAATGATTTTTCTTCAAGGGACGCACCTTCAAGAGAAGGCACCATCCATACAACAACCTGGTTTGAGGTTTCTTTATCGAAGGCGGAAAGCTTTTTTTCAAGAGAGGAGACCTGGGATGAATTAAGGGTTTCGGTTTTATCGGTTACATAACTTCTAACCTTGTCCTCAGCAGCAGGTGATTTAGAAGGCTGCGGAAAAGCACACTGGATGGCAACAAAAATAAGTATTAATATTGAAATCTTCTTCATCAATCCGGCAAAGTTAAAAGTAAGGATTGTCTTTTAAAACATAATAAAAAAGAACCTTTTAAGATCTAATACTCATTCATACTCTTAATTTCAAGCTGCTCAAGCTTATATTTATATATTGAGTTTACAAAGAGGCTGGCAATTTTAATATTATTTATAAGGGGAATATTGTAGTCAATGGCCTTACGCCGGATTATATAGCCGTCCTGCTCGCTGAACTTCTGGCGGGCCGATGGAGTGTTAATGACAAGATCAAATTTCTTCTTCTCAAGCATAGTTAATATATTCGGGGACTTTTTCTCGCTGATCTTGAAAACCTTCTTTGCTTTAATGCCATTTTCGCTTAGCAACTGGTATGTATTTGAGGTTGCGTAAATGGTATACCACATTTCTGAAAGCTTTTTTGCGCTATCCAGGAACTCTATCTTATCTTCAATATCACCCAATGTTAATAATATATTTTTTTTAGGCAGACGGAAACCAGTGGATAGCAATGACTTCAAAAATGCTTCTTCCATTGAATCACCGAAGCAGGCAACCTCCCCCGTTGAAGACATCTCAACCCCGAGTATCGGATCTGCACCGCTTAAACGTGAAAATGAAAACTGCGGCGCTTTAACAACTATGTGGTCAAGGTCAAGCGTTTTATAGTCGCCTTTAATATCCTGCCCAAGAATCGCTTTAACAGCAAACTCAATAAAATTATAATTTGTCGCTTTTGAAATGAACGGAAACGAACGGCTGGCCCGCAGGTTGCACTCAATTACCTTCACTTTGTTCTCCTTTGCTAGGAATTGAATATTGAACGGCCCCGTAATTTTCAATTCACTAACAATCGCTTTTGTAATTCTCTTTACCTGGTGAACCGTTTCGAAATACAGCTTCTGCGGGGGGATGGCAAGTGTTGCATCGCCTGAATGCACTCCTGCATTTTCTACATGCTCCGATATTGCATAAATTATCAATTCACCGTTCTGCCCAACGCCGTCAATTTCAATTTCCTTTGCACCCTCCTCAAATTTTGAAATCACTACAGGAAATTCTTCGGAAATACCTGCGTTCTCTTTAATATAATCATCAAGTGATTTATCGTCATAGCAAACCTTCATAGCTGTTCCCGAAAGAACATATGAAGGACGTATCAGAACAGGATAGCCTATTTTTTTTGCAAATTTCTCTGCCTTAGCTAAACTTGAAAGCTCCTGCCACTCAGGCTGATCGATCTCAAGCTTATCAAGTATCGATGAAAATTTATTCCTGTCCTCACATTTATCTATTGAATGCGGTGAGGTTCCAAGTATCCATACATTATTATCATGGAGCTTTAAGGCAAGGTTATTTGGTATCTGTCCCCCCATTGAAATTATCACTCCAAGCGGCTTTTCATATTCATAAATATCCAGAACACGCTCAAGGCTAAGCTCCTCAAAATATAGCTTGTCGCAAATATCATAATCAGTGCTAACCGTTTCAGGGTTATAGTTCACCATTATGACTTTATAGCCAAGCTTCCGCAGATATTTAGCTGTTGTAACGCAGCACCAGTCAAACTCAACCGAAGAGCCTATTTTATAGGGACCTGAGCCAAGGATCATGATCTTTTTCTCATCCCTTTCTTTGGTTTCCTCAATATCAGAAGTTTCACCGTGATACGTTGAGTAAAGGTAATTTGTTTCAGCGGGGTATTCAGCTGCAAGAGTATCAATCTGCTTGAATACAGGCAGCACTCCTTCCTGTTTTCTTACTTTCCGTATATCATCCTCATCTGTACCTGCAAGCAGGCCTATCTGCTTATCTGAGTAACCTAGTTTCTTCGCATCAAGTAAAAAATCTTTCGTAATATTTTTAATATCCATCCCGCTTTTCCTGAACCCGTCGATCAGCCCGATCTGGTACAAAAACCATTTATCTATTTTGGACATATTATAAACTTCATCAACAGTGTAGCCGTCTCTAAGTGCTCGTGATATTGCAAAAAGTCTTCTGGGAGTAGGAGTTATAATATCTTCTTTGATTGTTTCCGTTCTTGATTTATTGAGCACAAGCCCGAACTTCCCGACCTGCAGCATCCTGATCGCTTTTTGCAGAACTTCTGGAAAACTTCTCCCAATTGCCATAACCTCGCCAACAGATTTCATCTTGCTGCCAATTTCTTCTTCAACACGGGGAAATTTCTGAAGGTCCCATCGGGGGATCTTTAATGCTACGTAATCGAGTGCCGGTTCAAAACATGAATATGTTTTCTTTGTGATTGAGTTCTCGAGCTCAGTTAATTTAAGTCCAAGCGCCAGCTTTGCAGCAATGTATGCGAGCGGGTATCCGGTAACTTTTGACGCAAGAGCTGAGGAGCGTGATAGGCGGGCATTGACTTCAATTACGCGGTAATCAAATTCACCTTTTTCGGTAACTGAGCTTGGATTAAGTGCAAACTGGATATTGCATTCACCCAGTATCTTAAAATGCCTGATAGTTTTAATCGAAATATCTCTCAGCTGATGGTATTCAGCATTTGAAAGTGTCTGTGACGGAGCGATCACAATGCTTTCACCGGTATGGACTCCGAGCGGATCAAAATTCTCCATGTTGCAGACTGTGATACAGTTATCAACAGAATCTCTTACAACTTCGTATTCAATTTCTTTCCATCCGCGGAGATCTTCCTCAACCAAAACCTGGGGAGAATATGAAAAAGCTTCTTTGAGCGCTTTTTTAATTTCTCTTTCATTATTGGCGAACCCCGAACCCAGTCCGCCAAGAGCAAATCCAGCTCTCAATATTACTGGAAATCCTATTTTTTTCCCCGCTTTTATTCCTTCCTGCACGGATTTAACAGCGATACTCTTCGGTGTTTTTACTTTGATCTTGCCCAGCTCGTTAACAAAAAGTTCTCTGTCCTCAGTTTTGTTGATCGAATCAACCTTGGTACCTAATACCGTTACATTATACTTTTTCAGAATACCGCGCTTGTTAAGCTCCAGCCCGCAGTTAAGGGCAGTCTGGCCCCCGAAACCAAGCATAATTCCGTCCGGTTTTTCTCTTTTTATAACCTGCTCAACAAAGTACGGATTTACCGGAAGAAGGTAAACTTTATCGGCAAGATCTTTATCTGTCTGAACGGTTGCAATGTTAGGGTTTACTAGTAAAACATATTTCCCTTCTTCTTTGAGCGCTTTGATAGCCTGTGAGCCTGAATAATCAAACTCACCGGCTTCTCCGATTTTAAGAGCACCTGAACCGAGGAGAAGTATTTTATTAATTTGATTTATCAAATTAAATCTAAAAATTTATCGAACAGCCAACCGGTATCATTTGGACCCGGGGATGATTCAGGATGAAACTGCACAGCAAAGAAAGGTTTTGTTTTGTGCTTTACACCTTCGTTGGATCCGTCATTATTATTTACAAACCACTCACTCCATTCATCCGGAAGTGTATTGGTATCAACGGCATACCCGTGATTCTGCGAAGTAATATAGCAGTGCCCGCCTGTTTCTATGCAGGGCTGGTTTTGTGAACGGTGGCCAAATTTTAATTTATATGTATCCGCGCCTGCTGATAATCCGAGTATCTGGCTTCCAAGGCATATTCCGAATATAGGTACACCGAGGTCAAATGAATTTTTCAGATTCTCTATTGTTGCTTTGCATATCTTTGGATCACCTGGTCCGTTTGATACAAATATTCCGTCAAAATCATATTTTGAACCTGTGGGATTGTAATCATGCGGCACACGTATCACTTCCGCACCGCGTTTAAGGAAATTCCTGATAATATTATTTTTTACACCACAATCGATTAACAATATTTTCTTTTTTGCATTTTTATTTTTCGGTTTATAAATGTAAGGCTCTTTGATCCCAACTGCCGCAGCAATGTTTGTCTCATTGGGGTCAACAACATTAAAATCACCTTCATCCTTTTTTGTTGTTATTTTCCCAAGCATAACACCGGTTGTTCTTAAAACTTTCGTAAGCTCACGCGTATCAACTCCATATATACCCGGAATGTCATTAACATTCAGCCACAAATCTAAAGATTCAACAGCATCAAAATGGCTGTAATTGAGGCTGTAATCACTGATCACGATTCCGCGGACCTGGATTTTCCCCGATTCAAATCCCTCCTGCAGAAGGCTAGCAGAATCATCTTTTGAAAATTTCGGAATTCCGTAATTGCCGATAAGCGGGTAAGTAAAAACAAGTATTTGACCTGAATATGACGGATCGGTAAGTGATTCAGGGTAGCCCGTCATTCCGGTTGTAAAAACAACTTCGCCGTCAGTTTCACNGTATTTTCCGAAAGAATAGCCCGTAAAGATTTTACCGTTTGCTAAACGAAGATATACTTTTTGCCGTTGATTCAAATTTTCTGGTTAATTCAGCCGTGAGTTACTAAAAGTGGCTATTAGGTTAGATACAAATATAGCAAAAATAAGGATAGGAAAAAGTTTATTAATTTTTCCCTAAAGTATAAATAGTTATAATTGCAAAACATACGAATACACAATTATCTTTGTATTTTTGCATACATGTGGCTGATCAAGAACTCTATTGTTGTGCTTTATTCTT
>KanNP_Total_noBrdU_T14TCDRAFT_1000010_pt1 | contig 13443 bp, 17 predicted proteins | sample KannatnBrdUF14TC_FD_10625 | JGI IMG/M metagenome (IMG submission 10625)
TTGCCAGCATGTAAAACTTTCCTTTATGTTTGAATAACTGTTCTCTAACAACAAAAACCTCTTCGCCTGGATGGATTTCACCCGTTTCATGACGAGAAGAATTCTTTATGGCTTTTCGCACTGCGTAAGAAAATGGTCGACGCTGACCGTCTACGATATTACTAAGCACCCACTCTTGCTTGTCTTCGTATCGTATGAGCTTAAAACTAAAGCCTTCATGTTTTTTTATTTTAGCTATTTCTTGTTTCCCTGAATATATAATTGCCTCCGAATCTTTCGGCCTTTTCTTAATTACAAACTCATAAGACATTTGTTGCTTAGTTTAGAATTTCTTTTATTGTAACATATTTGTTTCTCAATTGAATGCAACAAGACAATAGTGTCTAATGAATAACTTTTTCAAACAAACTTCAAACCTTTAACAAGTTTATTGTACGTAAATACAGATATGACAAAAATTGGAACAAGTATCGATAAAGTATCCAAACTACTAGATGTACTCGATAAACATATGAAGGAAAAAGATTGCCCGCACACTCCTAGTGAACTTCTTAAAGAATGTGAAAGTTAACGACTTGTTAAATTGTTTTGTTTCAATAACAAATTCACATCGGGTTTCATACATTTAAATGAACCCTCAAAATAGTAACAAGCAAAACGAACGGTTTAAGAATAGAAGTTTTGTTACCATAGGTAAGTGCACCTAATCCTATGGCCTATAAAGGCAGACCTTGATTATAATATCCTTGATAAATTAGGGAGTGATATTTCAAAAGAATTTGAAGATATCAGTTTAACTTTAGATGTACACATTGATTTAAAGACAGCCACCAACTTTCAATCTTCAGTTATTAAACGTAGAAATCAATGGAATTCATTCAAGATACTAGAATGGCTTAACAATTTCAGGCCCGGTAAGGCAACAAGGATACTTGGTATACTTGATTTAGACGCGTATTCGGACGGGTTTGATTTTGTATTTGGAGAAGCATTTTATAGAGGAAGAGTAGCCGCAGTGTATCTCTCTAGGCTAAGGCAGGAATTCTATGGCTTAAAGCCAAACACGTCGTTATTTTATCAAAGGTTGGTTAAAGAAGCTATACATGAGTTAGGACATGTTTTTGGTCTTGACCATTGTAAGAAATCACAATGTGTCATGTATTTTAGCACGTCCTTGATTGATGTTGATGCTAAAGGAAAAAGCTTTTGCTATTCTTGTAGGAAGAAATATTTGAATAGCAGAGGGCCTAACTGCGCCCCAGAAAAGCAGGTTTAGATTGTTGTAATTAATTTATTAATTTCAAAAACTGTAGCTTTATTAGAAGTTTGAATCTATATTATCTTTGTTCTTCGAATGAGATACTATGTCAAATGCAAGTTAAACTCACAAGCAAGAGAAAAGCTTGCCAATTCTATGAGGTCAGGCAATTTAGCTAAAGGACAAGTATTCTATGAAGGAATGCACGCTGCTTTGAGGGGAGCAACTGTAGATGATATGGACATAGTTCATTTTGTAGAGGTTTGTTATTGTCTTGAGGGAGGTTTGTATCCAATGGCAATGGAATCACCAACACTAAGGGAGTATTTTGATTCAATTGTGGAAGTAAAGGATGCGCGGTTTAGAGATAAATGCACTATGGAATGTGAAGCCTGCGACTGCACTCGTGCAATCAAACTTCCAGGAAAGCCGTTGATTGAAAAGCTAAATCTAGTGAAGGATGTTTTACAAGAAAGAAAAATTGATAGTACCAGATTCCTCGACATTGGAAGAATAGTAGTCAATAGGAGAAAGCAAAGGCAAGGAATAGATGCTCTGAAGAATATAGTCTATGAATGCACATTCTCAAAAATTAAACCAATAATAGCAGGAGCTGCAATCTCAGGGCTTTTTGCAATATTTAATGATGGCGAATTTTTCAGAATTAAGAATATTCCTGGTACCAATGAGGCTCGTCAAATTTTTGACAAACTTGGACTTAGCATTAGTGATTCGGTTCAAAGTGTGAAGCAACATACCAAGCAATCCCTGGCTGGAAGCGACACCTACTCTAATATTGTTTGATACCTATTTTTAATTTGAAAATAAGCCTTTCAGTTACAATGCTTATCCAAAAATTATATTATCCTTTTGTAATGTATCTTTACCACAGAAGGGACAAAATTTTGCATTTTTTACGGTAGAAAACCCTATTAACTGAAATTTTAATTTACAACGATTACAACAGAACGTTCCAACCCTCATAAGTTTTCATAGATTAGCTAAAAATTTATAGTTTAAGCTTTAGTATGAGAGAAATAACTTTATTTTACATACGACGCTAATTGATAAACTTGAAATTCATCCCTTACTCTTTGACACAAATCACTTATGGTAACCGGTTTCTCCATAAAAGAATCTATAATATCTTCTTTCATATATTTCTGAAAAACCACATCATTATCAACTTCATGAGCACTTAGAAGTATAGTTCTAACCGTAGGATTAAGTTTTTTTACCTTTTTTAGTAACTCCAAACCATTGATATTTGGCATTCTGAGGTCACTAATGACAAGAGCGTAATTGTCCTTATTATCGGTGAAATGTTCTAAAGCTATCACAGGGTCGTTGAATGAAACAACTGTAATATCATCAATATTTCCACACAAAGCATCATGAAAAAGCTCAGTAATTTCTATCTCGTCATCTACGATACTAACAATTCTATCGTTAGTAGGCGTCTAACACCACACCTCAACTATTACCAAGGACCCCAATTCCCTGAATCGTATATTTATTTGCGTCACGGTATGCTATAAAGTCTATGTTGATGAGATTCTAATATCTAAATGTGATAATATCTGAGTTGCGGATTTTAATTTGGTGAAATACACTCATATCAACCCGTAAATGACAAAACAAAATTAATTTTTTAAAACCTGGAAAGTGTTTGTCATTAGCTTCATTCTAGTTTGGTGCATTCTAATTGACGATTCAAAAGCTGGAATTTCTAAAAATGTCCCATTTAAAGTCAATAATAATCATGTGAACGAAAAGCTATTAGCAAGGATTATTAAAAATAAATAACTTAAGAGAATAAAAATGAGCGAACTTCGTATAAAATTAAGTCCAAAGGATGTGGAAAACATCAACAAATTGATGGAAAAATATGGATTTAAAACAAAAGAAGACCTGTTCAAATTTCTTGTAACTATATTCGCACAGCATTATGTAGAGTTTTTATGGGGTGTCAATGAAACTGAAAAAAATGCGAAAGATGAATTTTATAAAAGATGACTGAAATTGAAAAAATCGAAAGTTGATCCAGCTTATTATTTCAGCTAACCAATGAATTCAAATATATCGTAATTCCAAACTACGTTTTTGAGTTATCCATATTAAAAAAACTCAATCCAAAAATCTAGATATATAAGATATATTAAGAGTTTTACAATGAGAATTTCATCAAAAATCGCAAAGGCAATTAATGATCAAATTGCTTATGAAGCATCAGCCACCCATGCATATGTGGCTATAGGCTCATGGTGTGAAAGAACTGGATATGATGGAAGTGCAGCATTCTTTTTTGAGCAAGCTAATGAGGAGAATACACATATGTTAAAGTTCGTCCATTTTCTTAATAATGGTGGAGCAGAAGCCATAATTCCAGCAACAGAAAAGCCACAAGGCAAATTCGATTCACTAGAATCTACATTCCAGGCTGGTCTAAAAAGTGAACAGACAGTTACAAAACGCATTAATAATTTAGTAGAGGTTGCTGAAAGAGAGAAAGATCGTGCTACATACTCATTCTTACAATGGTTTGTAAGCGAACAAATAGAAGAAGAAACATTATTTGAAACCATTCTTCAAAAGTTCGAGGTAGTTGGAAGAGACAAACTAGCCGTATATCAAATTGACCAATCATTGGCCTCAATTAGATCTGAGATTATGACTAAAGGAGTTAATCAGCAACAACCATGAGATCACGATTATAGCCAATCCATTCGAATCCCATTATCCGCACTTTACTCGAAATTTGATAAACTGTGAAAATAATTTTAAATAATCAATTTCTGCTCTTTCTTCTTGTCTATTCAAACAAGCTTTTGAAGTAAATATAATACAAAACAAAATAAAACAAAAAAACAGTATCAAAATGATAAACAAACTCATGAAAAAGCTAGTTACATAAGAAAAAGAAAGAAAGAAAAGGATTACTTTTCTTCCAATTCTTTGATCCTCTCCTTTATTCCTTTGACCTCCTTCTCAAGACCATCACTGTATTCCTTCAGCAACGAAATCCTTTCCTCCTTGGTGAGGAAGTTTCTTACTCGGTCAACTCCTATTCCACAGCATCCGTACCCCATTTAATCACCTCCATGTTCCATTATCGGTCATACGATATATAGCAAAAGGATGTATTTATATATATCGGACATCCAATATGATGTGTATGCGAGAACTCGGTGGTGAATGTTGCGATATGAGAGGACTGTTGGGATTTTTAATTCTCTTTTTACTCTCAAAAAAACCAATGCATGGACAAGAAATAGCTAGTGAACTCGCAAAAAGAAGAGGAGAAAAACCAAGTCCCGGAACAATTTACCCAGCTCTTAAGAGTCTAAAAGATTTGGGTTTTCTGAGTGAAGAGAAAGAAGGCAAAACTATAACTTACGGGCTTTCACCCAAAGGTGAAAAGGCCCTCGAAATAGCCAAGAAAAGGTTTACGAAAACATTTTTGGGGATTATTTCATAAGCAGCATTTCAGGTCTGGTATCTATAGGTTATTGCTTTAGACCTAGTGGGAACATAGCTTATACTGTTGGGTTGTAAGGTGTAATATTCTTTTCATAAAATATTTGGAAAACAAACCATAAAGTATTATAAATTGTAGTATTATGCAAGCATTGATCACTATTAAGAAAGACCTGGATTCTGTAACTTCGATTCTGTACGACACTCTAAAAATAACACCATTTAAAAGAGACTATGATACTTCATTTGGAAAAATAGCTAATATTCTAAAGCGTTATGATTTAAGCGAAAACCCAAGAAACCTGCGTTTTAGATTTACTTTGTGTATGCAAGAATTTTTTGATTCTATTCCACAAGATCAATGGAATCTAAATGATCCCACGTTCATAAAACAATCCGAAGAATTTGCAATTAGAAAGTTTAAGGAATGGATATTAGAACAAGTAACATAACCGCTTTTTTAAATATACTATTACATAATATTATAAGTTCACTGACATGATATAAAGTGCTTCATGAACGAAGCTGTCGCTCATCAAAATCTAATGATTTGAGTTCCACAATCAGTCCTTGGTCCCATTTATATTTCACTTTCATTAACTCTGAAACTTCTGCAGCTAATCGAGTTTCCTTCATTGGGTTGACTATCCGTGCGACACCGATAAATTTCAAACCGTCAACGCTGAATGAAATATTCGGATTATGGCTAATGTTTCGAACCCAATGTGCTCTTGCCTTGAGTTCTGACATTACGTAATATTTTCTGTTACGCTTTACATACCATATTTCTATTCTATGCTCTTTGCCCGTTTTCCAGCCCACCGTTGTCAAATATAGGAATTGTGGTTCATTCATAGTTCATCAAATCAAATCGTACCTTAAGATATTATCAAAATATTATCATAAATCTTTGGTTGACACATTATTCTGATATATTGTAAGGGGGCAATACGATTTTAGTCTAAAGATTGTAGACGCGAATTGGTCGAAATAAGAAGAATTTATATCAAGATCATAATAAGTTGAATGACAAGCGAATGGGAAAGATGGATGCATATCTGGAAGAAGAGCTATATGACATTCTAATCTACTGTTTACAGAATCCTGATGCTTCAGATTTCGAAGCCAAAAAAACAAAGAGTATCTACGATTGGTAAAGAGCTTTATGCCNATGGAGGCATGGACACTATGGAGAACATGTTTTATTCAATTGAATTTAGAGTAAAAGAAGAAACTGGCAAAGAAGCCAAACCATATCGGTCGTGGTGGAACGGTATATCGACTGAATGGAAATATTAGAAACAAGATGATTTAGTACTACTGTAATTACATGTTTTATACTAAATGTCTGAACTGTCTATGAAGTTGCTTAAATATTATAGAGAACAATTATTTTTTACAGATAAATAGCATAAGTTGTATTACAAAATTAAGTCAAATTGAATTGAATCTGTATAATTCATTAACACCGTGTGCAATGTGTCATCAGCTGTCCCTGACTGATAGAATGTTAAATACAAGAATAGGAAAAATATGCACAAAATGCGACATTCAAACGACCAAAGCAAGAAATAAGGTCAAGATAAGCAAAACAACTAAGGCTTCTAATAAATTACTTAAACAATTGAGTTAATTGAAGATTTGAATTTTAGAATACTTATAAGTAAAGTACTTAGCACTTAAAGGTCGGGAGTCAGATTATGAAATCTGAAGAAAGGGAGAAGTGTGGAATTCTCTATCAAACACCCGGTTGTCATCCTTTTGTAAAATGGGCGGGAGGTAAGAACCAATTAATACCTCAAATAATTAGACTCATGCCATTAAAATTTGCAAGATATTTTGAACCATTCCTTGGTGGAGGTGCTGTATTCTTTCATATCGCTTCCTACAATAAGAACGCATTCCTTTCTGACATCAATATCGATTTAATTAACGCTTATAAGGTTATACGAAACCATGTGGAAGAACTTATTACGGCTCTAAAATACCATCAATCTGAATACAATAAATCTCCAAAAAGATATTACTATCAATTACGAGATACAACAGAAGTGCTCAATAAAATAGAGAATGCTGCTCGATTTATAACACTAAACAAAACATGCTACAATGGACTGTATCGTGTGAATAGGAACGGTTTATTTAATGTTCCAATTGGAAGATACAAAAACCCGCTAATTTGCGATACCATTAACTTGAGGAAAATGAATATAGTTTTAAGACAATGTGCAATATATTTGGGAGTAATTGACTTTAAGAAAATATTAATTGAAAAGGCAGTTAAAGATGATTTTGTATACCTCGATCCACCTTTCCATCCGATCAGTAATACTGCAAATTTTACTAGTTACACCAATCATGGTTTTACTCTTGATGATCAAAAAGAGCTTGCATTAATATTCAAAGAACTGACAAGAAGAGGATGTAAGCTATTACTTAGTAACTCAAATACGCAGGAAATAAGAAGGCTTTACTCAGACTTTTCTCACCTTACTGAAGTAGCTGTTGTAAACAGATCCATCAATGCAGTTGGCTCTAAACGTGTAGGACATAATGAATTATTGATAAGGAATTATTCATGATTAGTGTAATATTGGATTAGTAACTTAACCTATAGCATTTTTCAACCTCTGCTTTTCTTACTAATGTATAGAAAAGAAAATAATAGGAATAAACAAAAGAAATCTTACTTTAATGTAATTCACATGATGTAAGTACTAAAAATCGCTGTAGTAATTAATGGCAAGTCAAGAAGAGATTATATTGAGATTAAATGTTATCACTGCATTTATAACTATGTGGACAAAATTATTTTTGTATGAATTCGCAAAGTGACACATACAACAAAAGCGTATTCCTTTCACCTAGGTCAATTGCAGTAATAGGTGCCTCCGAAAAACCAGGAATAGGGAGGGCGATTTTTAGCAACATTAAAAATGGCTATAAAGGGAAAATCTATCCAGTTAGCCCTACTAATGAGTATGTATCTGGAATGAAGGCATACAAAAGTGTCCTTGACATACCAGACGATATAGATCTTGCCGTTGTAGCCACTCCAAACAGGATTGTCCCCAAGGTAATGGAAGAAGTAGGAATGAAAAAAATTCAAGGTTCTATTATTGTTTCAGCAGGATTCAAAGAAGTTGATGAGCAAGGCGCCATTCTTGAAAGGGAAGTCGCCGCAATTTGTAAGAAATATGGTACTAGGGTGATCGGTCCAAATTGTCTGGGTATAATGAGTTTATCAAAACAAAACATGATGAATTCTACATTTCTGAAAATTACACCAAAATATGGGAACATTGCTCTTGTGTCACAAAGTGGAGCTATTTGTGCTGCTACTGTCGAAGATGCTATGGCACAGGGAATAGGTTTCTCAAAAGTAATTAGTATGGGTAACAAAATAGATGTTGACGAAAATGATGTATTAGAATTATTGTGTCATGATCCTGAGACCTCAGTGATCATAATGTACCTTGAAGATATTCATGATGGTAGAAGATTTATGGAAATTGGCAGGAAAACAACCAAGCAATACGAGAAACCTATAGTTGTCATAAAGGCTGGAAGAACACCAGAAGGTGCAAAGGCAGCAATGTCTCACACAGGCGCTTTGATGGGAGCTGATGAAGTATATGATGCACTATTTTTGCAGAGTGGTGTAATCAGAGTTGATACAATGCAGGAACTTTTTGATCTGGCTACTGCATTTTCAAAGCAACCAATTCCTAAAAATGACAAAGGTACGGTAATTGTATCAAACGCAGGAGGACCTGCCATAATATCCACAGATGCATGTTCAAAATATGGAATGAAACTAGCAGACATAGCCACATCAAGAGAAGCAATAGCTAAAGTTATACCTGCTCACGGATCCGCAAGGAATCCAGTAGATATTGTGGGAGATGCAGATTTTAATCGATTTGAAAAAGTCCTGAATGAAGTAGTATCAAATCCTAATGTGGGATCGATTGTTACAATGTGTACTCCATCAGCTACTCTGGACTATAATGATCTTGCAAGAACTATAGTCAAGACTACTGCTAACTCTGGAAAAACCTCTCTTGCAGCGCTTATGGGTCTTGCAGAAGGAACAGAAAATAAACAAATCCTTTCCGATGGAGGTATTCCCCACTTTCCATATTCAGAGCCAGCAATAAGGACACTGAAAGCAATGTACGATTTTTCTAATTGGAGTATAGGAAAAGAAATAGAAGTTAAGAAATTTAATATTGATAAGGAAAAAGTCAAACAAATTTTTGATAAAGTAAGGAATGATGGAAGGAAGCATCTTTTAGAAGAAGAAGGTTACGATGTATTGAACGCCTATGGCTTTCCAAGACCAAAAAGCTATCTTTGTACAAACGAAGAAGAATGTGTAAAGAGGGCCGAAGAAATTGGCTATCCTGTAGTTATGAAAATTGTCTCGCAAGACATAATCCACAAATCAGATGCTGGAGGAGTAAAAGTAGGTCTTAAAAATAAGCAACAAGTTTCATTTTCTTTCAATGAAATAATTGCCAATGCAAAGAATTACAAGAAAGATGCAAAAATTAAAGGAGTACTTGTGCAGCAGATGATAGAATCTGCTAGAGAAACAATTCTTGGTGCAAAACACGACAAGCTCTTCGGTCCTTTAATCATGTTTGGGTTGGGAGGAATTTATGTTGAAGCTCTCAAGGATGTGGTATTCAGATTGGCCCCTATTTATGAACAAGAGGCAATGAAAATGGTTGAGTCAATTAAAACATACAAGATATTGAAAGGTATAAGGGGACAACCACCATCAGATTTAAAAGTATTAGTTGAGTGCCTCTTGCGACTATCTCAACTGGTTACAGATTTTCCTGAAATTACAGAATTTGATATGAATCCATTATTGATATTGGAAGAGGGAAAAGGAGCCTGCGCAGTTGATGTAAGAATCGCCCTCGCGTAAATACCTAGAACAAAATTATTTTATTTTTAGATTTCTATTCTAAGTCTAACTATTCATTAGTAATCTTTTTACCACATTCAGTACAAAATTCTGCATCGCTTTCATTTTGATAGCTACAATAAGAACATTTACCTAATTGATTGGATTCTGAAGATTCTGAATTTTCAAGCAAAATTATATCACCAATTTTTGAAATATTCTTCCAAGCAACTTCAACATTTTGATTGTTGCTCTTTTTAGGGATCTTGAGATTTATCTCCATTTTGCCCTTAGAAGTTCTTTTAAGACCAATTTCCTGGACATTACCGATCAACATAGCATCCCAGTCATATGCAGGCATTCCGACAAGAGATTCAATTGAAATAAAATCATTTTGTATGACAGGAGATTGTGGTGGATTGATAGTAGTTTTGGAACTTTTACCAGTATCTTTTGTATCTGATACTTGTGTATTTGATAATTTGGATGATTTAGATTTTTGTTCTTGCTGTAATTCTTCTGGGGCATCAAATTTTCTATACTGTGCAATTATACTCTTGCAAGTATCACATTTGTATTCGCCTTTCTCATACAGTGTCACACCCTCGCCAAGATCTTCATTGGGATTTTCAAAACTGATATTCGGTGACCCCTCATAGTCTTTATCACATTTGTTGCAATGGTACTTGACAAATCTGTCTGAAGGAAGCCTTCCTATACCTGCCAAAAATAACTCTGGCCCTCCTAGATTGCCTTTTTTCTGCTCTTCATCTGTAATATGGGCAAGCACATATCCACCAGAACCGCGTAGTTTTTTCTCCCTCAGTTCTTGATTTTGACCCTGATCCTCCATCATATTTTTATTATCGCTTGTGTAGAATTTAAATTATCAAGTCCAGACGAGATCAATCAAACCGTAGTAGCAGGAAAAATAGACTATTGAGATTGATTAATTTCAATATTATTTGATCAGAATTTTATATCATCACACTTATATCTCCGTTAAAAGCTCACTAACTTAACTAAAGGTGCGGCAGGTAAGTTAAGTGAAAAAAATACGTGACCTTTCCAGATCTTCCGTAACTTTTGTCAAAAACAGGATATGAATTAAAAATGGTATCATTTGAAGAATTAGGTCTAAATATGTCTCTAGTAAGGGCGGTTAAAGAAATTGGAATGGATAGCCCTTTTCCGATCCAAGAATATTGTATTCCACTTATTTTAAAAGGTAAAGATGTGATAGGACAAGCACATACAGGTACTGGAAAGACTGCTGCATTCTCTCTCCCTCTAATAAATAGAATAAGATCAAAAGGACCAATCCAAGCTCTAATTATTGTTCCAACAAGAGAATTGGCTATGCAAGTCACAAGTGAAATTAAAAAATTCTCAAAATATATGGGAACAAGATGTTTAGCTATCTACGGAGGACAAGGAATTAACATACAAAAAGATCACCTTAGAAGGGGAGTACAAATTATCGTGGCAACACCTGGCAGACTAATAGATCATTTAAAGCAAGGTACGATTCAACTAGATGATGTAAATTATGTTATTTTAGACGAAGCTGACAGAATGCTTGATATGGGATTTATAGATGATATAAAGTTCATTCTTTTTTATGTAAATGAAAGAAGGCAGACATGCCTATTTTCCGCAACGATGCCTATTGAAATTTTAAGACTATCTAGGGAATATATGAAAGACCCTGAACAAATTAGACTCAATGAAGCTGAAATTAGTTTAGAAACAATTGATCAATCTTATCTAATTGTGGAAGAGCGAGAGAAATTTAAGCATCTTTGTAATTTTATTAAAAATAGAGAAAAAGGACAACAAACAATTGTTTTTGTTGCTACAAAACAAAGAACTCAGAGGATAGCCGATGAATTAAATAAACAAGGATTTCGAGTAATCACAATTCATGGAGATTTATCTCAAAGACAGAGAGACTATTCAATGCATAGATTCAAGAATGGAAGTGAAGATATACTTATTGCCACCGATATAGCTGCAAGAGGTATAGATGTACCAGCTGTGGGAAATATTATCAATTATGATATACCTGAAGATCCATTGATCTATTTCCATAGAATAGGAAGAACTGCACGGGCAGGTGGAAGTGGTAAAGCGATTTCGCTAGTATCAAGTAGTAGGTATGAGGATTTTTCAAGGATTTTAAAACGTACAGAACTACCAATCAAGAGACTGAACGACGAAATAGGAATCGAAGTTCCTACATTGTATGTCAGCAGAAACAGAGTCAATAGACAGAGGTCCTTTAATTATAATGGTCAAAGTAGAAGATTCGGCTTTAGAGGGGTTAATAGGGGTCGATACCATTATGGTAGACAGTATAATAATAGCCATTACAGAAGAGGATAAATATATAAAAATAATATTTTAGAGAATTACAAATAACATTTCAAGGAATCTAGTAAAAATACAAAATAAAGGCAAATCAATGTGAATTAGGAAACTATTCGATAAACTTAATTACTGTCTATCTAAATAGTCGTTAATTTCCGTACTCTAAGTTCTTTGGGAGTAATTCTGGCAATCTTTTTATCAAATCTTTGTCAGGTACTTCCTGACATAACTACCCGTGACAAAATTTAATTAGCATTAATTTGGGAACTATCTTCAATTGCTTTGGCACATTTATCACAATACTTCTCTATTATTATTGCTCCTTCAGTACTGTATTTGACTAACTTTGTCGCGGGTTCTCCACATCCTATACAGAACCTTGAATTCTTTTCTGAATTTGATGTAAATGACTCAATACTTTTCAGTGATTTTTCTAACAATTTCTTCTCTAATAATATAGAAAGAATGTACATAATAAACTTGATAAAAGATTGAAGCAGACTTTGCTGAGGTGACAAACAATTTGGAGATATATAACAATCTTTCAGGAAAATCTAGAATATCTAAAGTGTATATATTCAGTTAGACAACTATAATGTACCTAAACCCCAACTGGGACTTATGGTTGTGTTCTTATTCATCACTTCTGAGAAGTCCCCGTCGAGTTTTCAGAATGCCTACTATAAATACATTATCTTTGAAGATAACATGTCGCGAGTATTTTTATAAATAGAACATCGGTATGAAAATTGAGAACATGGATTGTTGACATTACTAAAACTTATTTGTATTATGGTTGGTAACATAGTATAGAGTTTATTCTCTTGAAGCTACTACAAAAAAATTTTGATGTGAATTTGAGGTGTCAGCTTTCAGCCAAGAGCTTCATATCTGCAGCCTTTAAATGCATAAGAGCGCTGTTTGAATCGCCATTATAAAGAGCCTTCATGCCGGCTTCAAATTGTTGTTTAGCTTGAATCGATATACTGGATATAGCCTGATGAGCTGCATTCAGATGAATTGAAGCTGCTTCTTTATTTCCTACTTCCAAAGCTTTTATCGCTTCCTCAAGATGCATTTTGGTCGCTTGAATTGCCTGACATCGTCATATTTGTCGTATTTTGTGCAGATATTGAATCCGATGTTGCTAATAATGGCAAATAAACTATTGAAGCCATAACGATGACAAACGTAGCAATAGCTTTCGTCATTGCTAGTATTACTGCAATAAAATATTAAATATTAAAATTCTCAAATTGAAAATTTCATTCTCCTAAAACTCATCCTTGCAAGTGTGAAAGGCAACTTGAATTACAGAAGACTGGGGCGACAATTAATTTCGATTGCTGTTCTAAACGTAGCTGTTATAATCTATGTTGGTGACTAGAGTATATGGTTGCAAGAAGCTCTTGGCGAGGTA
>KanNP_Total_noBrdU_T14TCDRAFT_1000012_pt1 | contig 13239 bp, 27 predicted proteins | sample KannatnBrdUF14TC_FD_10625 | JGI IMG/M metagenome (IMG submission 10625)
CTGAGAGAACCCTACCGCTTAGGCAATTGCATCTTAGATTCTAGCCTACAGCTAATAAACCATTACAATTCAATAGGAGATTTCACACCATGGCTACCAAAAAGACTACTAAACCTTCTAAGAAACAAACTAGACCTACCTTTGCTGATGGCGACGCCGGAAAGAAGGAAAGATTTAACTTCTATGCACAGCTACGTATGACACGTGCTCTTAAGTTGATTTATCAGCTTAAGAACCTTGCGAACCCTGTTATCTATGCCTCTACTGAAGATCAACGTAGAAAGATGGTAGACACACTACAGGGTGCAGTCGCTGAACTGGAAAGCCGCTACTTTCAAGTTTCAGGAGCTACTAAATCCAATAAGTTTCAGTTCTGATCTACCAATACTAATTAGACGAATAGGCAGAAAGACGCTACCATAACAGGTAGCGTTTTTCTGTTGTATAGAAGGATAATATATGACTAAACAGAAAGGTATAACACGTATAAGACCACAAGACCCTAACAGTAGATTTGATAAAACAGTTCGCATTAACATAGAAGCTAATGAAGTACAACACAATGCAATGAAACGATTAGCACGTAGGCGTAGAGTGCATATTGCTGTAGAGTATGACAAAGCAGTTAGTATGTATCTACTACAAACTGAGAACTATATAGATAGATCTACTGATGAAGTAGTTAAAAGAAAGGTAGGGTAATATGATAAGGGGAGTTATATGGATATGAGATGTGAGCAATGCCAATCGAAAGGAGTAATATATAGATTTGTTAATGGTGAAATATCATCTTACTTGTGTACGCTATGTTTAGCTGATGCGTTGATAGATGTAGTCACTAATAACAATCATGTTACATTTGTTAGAGAACAAAGGTTAATCAGTGTATTTAATGGAAGCGTTAAACAGGATAGTAAACAACGTAAAGACTCAATAGGAGAATAACATGGAAGTTACTATAAAGGTAGGTGATGCACAAGACGAAGCATGTAGAATCTTACATAGATGTGGTGATCTAGTAATGCTAGACAACACACTGTCTATCATGGAAAAAGAACATGCTAAATTAAAACTATACCATGCCCAATGTCACATATGGATAGATAAATACAATATAGGAGAATACTAATGGCTACCAAAAAGACACAAACAAAAGACACAAAAAAGAAGAATACTAAGCAACAAAAGAAAAACAAGCTACGGAAAATAGGTGCTCTATGGCTACGTACTGCTAAGAATAGTGGTGATAAATACATGAGTGGAGTAGTAGACATAGAAGGTGATAATAGCATGAGAATAGTAGTATTTAAGAATGGATATAAAGAAGAAACAAAACACCCCGATTATGTTATATACATTCAAGAGGAAGAAACAAAAGACAATACACCTACTAGTGACGATGATATTCCTTTCTAACTAATCCGCTCTAAGGGGAAGCTAATATGCTTCCCCTATTACTGTTTCTACTTGCCTATAGGAGTTATCAATGTATAAAGACTTTCAAAGTTTACTACCAGTTAGAACAGAGTTAATGGATTTACCTATTGTATTTAATCTAAGAACATCTAAAAAAGTTAGCTCGCATTCTGATGAATATGTATTAGCAAGTAGTCAAATGCACTTAATAGAACATATAGAAATAAAAGGTATCAAAAGAAAAGAAACGCTATTCAATAGTAAAGAATGCTTATTAGGTATACGTATTGGTGAAAAATTCTATGGTCACTACACTCTACAATTATTCCATTGGAACAAGAAAAAAGAATCATACGTATATGATCTACGTATTCCATTAATGATTGCTCCATTACAACGATACTCAATTTCAATAGATGGTGTAGATGGTAATATAATAGTTATTTTACATGGTAAGAGAGCACGTCCACTTCAATAGGAGGTACTATGTTAATAGCACATATAAGTAAAATTACAAACTTTAAATTAGGCGTATACCTTGGATGTAATAAAAAAGATTGTAACAAAAAAGAACAATTCATAGTAAAGATAATAGCTAGTGATAACGAAGAAGAAAACGGCGTAGTCATAGTGTTATGTGAAACACACTTAAAAGAATTCATTAACTATTCTCCATCTTATCCTACAGAGTGTTTAAACTAAATGTTTATTATAAGATCAATACAATTTGAAATACTACCTGATGATAGCGGATTCTCACAAGCATCATTTGCTGCTATTATAATAGAAAAAGGTAAACTAAAAATAAATCATTCAGATATAAAGGAATTTACTATTGAACAAATAGAAACCTTTCTACCATTAATGATATTAACTAAGGATGTAAAATGAAAGACTATGATTTGCATAACCCCGCTCTATTCATAGGTCCAGATGGTAAAATCCTTACTAAGACAAAAGCTAAACGTACAAAAGGCGTAGTCACTAAAGTAATTAGTGAGGATGGAGTAGTAATAGAAGAGACTCCCGGTGTCATAGAATATACTGATAAAGAAGTACAAGGTATTATTACTAGACACGAAATAACCAAATCGGGTCAAAAAGACCTAGCAGATATACTAGACGAATATCCAGAACTAGCAGAAATTGACGAACTAACAGAATTAGATCTAGCTGATGATAGCGAAGATTTCTATAGTGAAGAGCGTATTCAATACTACGAAACGCAAAAATTCCTTAAACCCGATTCAGTAGAGGTACATTATTACAACAAAAAGAACAATGAAACAGTAACAGTAGTAGCTAAAATAAAAACACTAGACAATCCTACTATATGGAAAACCACCAGTAGAATACTAAACAAAATACGTAACAAAGGACAATACTATTGGGTTGTATTAAAAATGAAAAATCCAGACGGTACGTTTAGCTATAGATCAATTACAAAAAGGACGGGATTATAACACAAAATGATATATCAACTACGAATGCTATGGCTTCTATTCAAAGCATGGGTTCTATTTAAAAGGAGATAACTTAATGACTCGTAATTTTCATCAATATAAATCACCTAGTGAACATGTGAACATACCATATAAACCATGTTTAGATAATATTAACATATGTCAATTATGTGGTTCTCATATATCAAACCACTATGAACATCAAACAATTCATGTTAGAAAATTAAAAGAAATTGAATTAATAATACCAATGATTTTATGGTGTCCACAATGTAAAGAAAGACATATTGATATAGGAGAATTTGCAACTAAACCACATCATACTCACGCATGTCAATATTGCGGTATGGTATGGCGCCCATCAATAATAAATACAGTAGGTGTACAATTTTTACCGGGATTTAAAAATGACACATAACGCATGGTTAGGCCACTATGTATACAGAGAGGATGATATGACAAAAGAAGAATTTGATCTACTATCAGACGGTGATGTAATAGAACATACCAAAACAAAATCAAGACATGTAGTAGTATCACCTAAAAATGCAGGAGAACCACTAACACAAATCAAAAAAGATGATATAAAAACACGTATAGAACAATTTGACATAGTAATAAAGGTACAATCAAATGATAGAATCAAATGATATAAAATATACACCATGTCCAGTTACAAATAACTGTATTTTATGTGAGAAAAATAAATGTCATTCATATTTACGTTCACAATCAATATATTACCTATTTTGTGAACTACCAATCAATCATGTAGGATTACATAAAAATAGTAAACATGAATGGAAAAGTAAAGATGAATACTAGATACATTTCACTATCCCCACTTACTAAGTCAGAAAGATTTCAATTTGCTGTATGGGATATAGAAGCTGCTAACTGGTGGGATCTTACTATGATAGGATTCTATGACGGTAAACAGTATGTACATTTCCGTACAATAGAAGACTTTCTGAACTATGTGCTTCAAAGAAAATATAGACACTGGCGAATATTCGCTCACTTTGGAGGCAGATATGATATGAACTTTCTATTTGATAGCATACGTAGCAATCCTGAGTTTAAGATGTACTTCTTTTTCTCAGGTAGTATGGCTATTAAAATGACAGTAGAATACAAGGATATTACACTATATTTTTGTGATTCATACAGACTACTAAATAGACCATTACGTGAACTATGCGAAGCATTCGGAGTTAAACATCAGAAGCAAAAGATAGACTACTTTAATATCGTATACTGTAAAGAATTAATCGAGTATAACAGAAACGATTGTATGGGATTGTATGAAGTACTAGATTCATTCTTTGAACAGACTGGTATACGATCGGAAACCTTTGCTACACATTCACTACGTGTATGGAGAAAGGATTTTCTAAAACGTAGTATATTCATGCCTAAAGAATACATTTGTGATTTTGCTAGGCGTTCTTATGTAGGCGGTAGAGTAGAGGTATTCAAAAGAGAACATAGCAATGTTAATGCATACGATGTAAACAGTATGTATCCATACGCTATGAAAAAGAAAATACCTGTAGACTATTCACACCATAGCAAACGTCTAGAGATAGGAGATAATACATTAGGATTTGTAGAAGCTATAGTAGAGATACCACCTAATATTTACATTCCTCCATTGCCGATTAGATTAGAGAAATTGTATTTTATTAATGGTATCGTACAAGGTGTATGGACTAGTGACGAATTACAATTAGCAGAATCTTTAGGTGTAAAAATCATACGTATTGTAAAAGCACTTTATTTTAGATGTGACAAAATATTTGACGATTACGTAGATAAACTATTTCACCTAAAGAGACATGCAGTAGAACCAACTAGAACCATATCCAAGTATTTATTAAACTCTCTGTATGGTAAATTTGGTCAGAATCCAGTTAAGAAAGTATACTGTAGAATGCAAGATGCACCAGATGGTTCTAGCATTCTATTAAACTCTAACGGTCAACCTACAGGATTTTGTTACTATGAAACAATTAGCAAGTCCGCATATCTTTTACCTCATATTAGCGCTGCTATCACTAGCAGTGCTAGGATACACTTACTTTCACGTCTCAATGAGAATTCTTTTTATTGTGATACTGATAGCGTATTTACTACTGATACTCTCCCTACTAGTAAAGAATTAGGAGGATGGTCTAATATAGGTAGTGGAGAAGCTAAATTCTTACAACCTAAGCTATACAGATTTAATGGCGATTGGAAAGGTAAAGGAATATCTGTAGAAAAACCACCTAACTATGATTCATTCACTAAGGAACAAAAACAGCAGTTATTTAATAATGAAGTAGAAAAATTCATTAGTGGACAAGGTAACATTCAACGTAGACACAGAAGTATTAAAGAAGCACTAAAAGGAGAACATAAAGCATGTAGCACCGTAGAAATAACTAAGGTGCTACGTGCCTATAGACCAAAAAGACGATGGATTAATGACCAAGAGACAGAACCTTGGAACATAAAGGAGTTACTATGATTTCTTCTTTACTAATCTAGATAATACTAACAAACCAAGCAATATCCATAATGGATCAATACCAATAGCATTAGTTGTATATTGTCTAGTAACTGATATGCCTAATCCATATATGGATATTGCTTTAGATAGTGCCTCATCAGAATCACTAGCTTGTATAGTAGCAACCTGAGAACCACTTATATCATAAACAGAGTAATTATTCATATGAATAACCCTTTCAAAATATACAAAGACAAATACCTTTGGTACTGTAAATCATGTTGGAGTACAGGAATATTAGCTACTAATCCTGACACTATACCACTTAGTATAAAAAAGACAGCTTACCATATACATGGATTAACTAATATAAATAAGTGTAAAGCTAAACTATCCAGCATAGTTATACACAAACATACTACCGTTTCACCCAAGAAACAATAGTGCTAATAATCAACCATCCTAATCCTAATGCCATACCTATCAATACATAATGTAAAAATGATTGCATAAGATAAATCCTCACTAAGACGGATCATATTCTATATGGATATGGTCCGTCTCTAATATAACATCGTAATCACTTCCTAAATAATACTTCAATTCCTCTACAATACTAGATGTAACGCCTTTCTGATTAGATTCCCATATACGCCAATCTAACGCATCACCAGTATAATGCTTACTAGTAGCCATATGTGTACCATCTACAGCACTGGTAATAGTAGGTATAATACCATACTTACCAAAAACATACTCACATGCATCTATGATACGTCTAGTAGTAGGTTTTATTTCACCTCCGAAATCTACCCCATCTTTTACTGCTGCCACCAATTGTTTACCTCCTAATAATATTAACCCTATAGGTAGTAATAACCACCAATACCAATTTTTCATAGTGGAAAACCTATTCTAGTTAATTTACCACAACGTAATGATCTAATTCTAAGTATAGTACCAGCGTTAGATTCCCTACTCCAAAAACCGGGCAATCCAGTTTTAATGGCAGTAGCATCATCAAAAGTAGTTTGCAATACTTCGTTATAATAAACTTTCAATCGTGTATTACCAACAATAAATTGCGCTGTAAAACTTACTTTATCACCTAATGCAGGTCCAGCGAATGTAGTTAAAATAACAGCTGTATTATTAACTACCCTAATAATTCTCATGGTACCAGCATCACGTACTGTTTCTAAGAAATATCCATTATTATTACCAGAACCTGTACTCATTAAATTACCATCACCACTAATACATACACATAACCCACCTCTAAATGTAGTAGTATTATCAATAATTAATGCTTCTGAAAATTGCTCTACATTTTTAGCGCCCGGTAAACTAGTAGGATTCCAAGTAGCATAATTACTACCGGGTACTCCAGACGTACCAGTAATAACAAAATCAATATTATTTACTGCACTAATTGAATAAGTATTACCTGCTGCACTTGCTAAACTAATATTATGTAAATAATTTAATCTAGCATCACCTATAGTTTGAACTACATTAAAATCAGTCCATAAATCAAACTGACTAACATTACCACCACCATTTACTTGTATATTAAAAGGTTCTATTTTTACTCCACTCATAAACTTACTCCTCTATCTATACAAACGGCATTGGGAATGTAGCAATAGCTACTGCCTGAGCAGCTCCACTACTTACTATAAATATCTGCGATAAATCCCATACAACTAAAGGTATATCTTCTTTTTCAAATGGTTTACATCCTTGTATTTGAGCTTGTAAATGCAAAGGATAAACTAACTCATTAAGCATTCTTTCATCATCAATAGAAAATTTAATAGCACCACCACCAGCAATTATCTCTATACCACTAGTAGCAGCTATAGGAGAACCAACAACAAAACAATTAACACCACCAGTAGGAATACATAATGCAAATGCATTTACTAACTGATTTTGATTACCATTAGAATCTAATGGTACCGCAGCACTACCAGTAGCTGGTGCTGTAACACTAAGACTATTCCATCGTTGTGATAATACAGGTCTATTCACTTATAAAAATATAGGGTACTAGTATAAAAACTAATACCCTATCCTCCTAAATTAATTAGAGTACGTGAAAAATAGCATTACGATTAGCTACTTCAGGTTCACCAATATAATAGACCTTAAAGCCTACCATAGTTACGTCAACCCTATTAGCTGCTTGTGCAGACCTATTTGTAAGTCTAACAGTAACAGTATTATTAGCTTGAACAAGTACAGGAAAAGGCAAACGTCTTAATCCTGCTTTATTAACAAGCATAGAACCGCACATATTCTGTACGGTCAATTCTTGATTCATCAACTGCCTACCACTACCAGCAATAGTAAGCATAATAGTATAATCAGGATCAATTTCTGGAGTATCAGCAGCCGTCCAGCTAGTCAAATTGAGTTCCTGCATTATAAAATCACTATCACTATTAATAGGCACTGGTACTTCCACTGCACTAGTAGCACCTAAAGCAGTACCACTAGCAAACAGTGCATTATAAGTGAATGCCTGACAATAAACTAACTTATCCATCATTGCCTGACATGCCATTAATTCTAATGGTGAACTACCATAACCATACATGTATTATGTACTCCTTTCTTTATGGAAATACATACTACTGAATTGCTCTAGACAATTGTCCGTCAAGCAAAACCTTAATAGTACGATTAGCCAACAAATTAACAGCACCAGCAGGCCATGACAATTGAACACTAAATTGCTGCAATGGTGCAATAAGAAGATTAGGAACCAATGAATACAATGGTCCTGATGTAATACCATAATCAAGAACTAAGTTAGCTGCCTCAGCTCCTGCGGCACTAGCAGCAGAAAATTGAAAACCAGTAGATACTGGCAACCTAAACAACGGCCATGGTCCATAAGGTTTACTACCAATGGTTAGTTTAAGAATACCAGTATTAATAAGCAAAATAACGTCATCTGATGGTGTAGGCAATGCAGCAGCGGCCGCGCCTTCATCAGTAACAGTCAATTCAATAGGTACGTGCACACTAATACACTGAATAAGAAAACTATTAGGATTAGGAAGTACACGCGGAGGATTCACATTACTAATGGATTCATTAGCAGGAATAGAACTAAAGAACTCCAATGTAGTAGTAACGTTGTCAGTATATGTTTGAGTATCATAAAGAATATGCGGAATAACTTCTAATCCGACATTACTCTGTGTAACATAAGGTCTCCATTCATCAGGAATAGGACCGTTAATATTAGATCCTCCACGAATATATGGTACTAGTTTATCTTCAACTAATACCATTTCACGTTTACGTTTTTCACCATTAAGACTTTTCATAACAACATCGAAAATAACATCAAGACGCATTGTAAATATTCCTTTCTTTAATTAATAGACTATTGAAAACGACGTAGACGTTGAGAAATAACATTAACACCACCAGTAGCATCAATGCCTGATGCATTACGTGCTCCCCATAGTGGAGCAGCAAGACTAGGCAAATTACGTGCTAATTGTGGTTTTGCATAAGCACTAATAGTACCACTATGATACGAATTAATCATACCGCCTCTATATGCTCCTACAGCTTGAGGACTAACTATAGAAGTAAGAGAAGGCATAAACTCATTAACAGCAGATGTAAGCACATAAGCACCACCACCTACAGCCACCATTCTAGCTTCTGATACTCCAATAGCTTTCTTAGCAAGGAAAGACAATCCAATAACACTAACAATCTTAACAGCATACCTACCAATAGGATTAGAAGTAACACTAACAGGCAAATACCTATTAATAAATCCTTCTACCATAGGAGTAGCAATAAAACCAGCCCCAGCATAAAGAACCTGATTAAGTGGTGGTAGTTCTACGCCTAAAATAGCGGGATTTCTCCTACCACGACGTCTACTAATACGACGTGCTCTAACATGTATTACACGAGGATTAGCTACCACACCAGCCATAGGAAAAGGATTCCTTTTACCTTTACGGCTTTTGCTTCGCTTCCTACTACTAACTGATCTCTTAACATGACGCCGTTTTGCTGCCATTTTTACTCCTTTTCTCTTCTTTGATTTAGCCTTACCAGTAACATAATCATATTCATATTTACCTCTACTTAGTCGTCTCCTATACCGGAGTGGGTTTCCTATAATAGCCAATGGTGGATTCTCCATAAAAGGTTCATCATTATAAATACCCCATAGTGATTTACTCATATTTTCCTTTCTATTTAATAAATTACCCTCTCTTTCTACGTGACATAAAAATAAGTCCTACTACTACACCGCCTATCAAAAGCATAGACGTAGTATCAAATCCTGCTTTAGTAGGAACATAAGTAGTTTGACCAGTAATAGGATCAATAACTGGTGTCATAGGATATGAAGGCAAATCTACATTCACATCAGGTCCGCCAGTAAAATAATCTATAACATCACCTACATAATCAACTGGTAATGTAGCTAATTCCTGCTGCCATCCAGCTTTAACTTGTCCCATGAAATCATAATAATCATGAAATCTAGGCGTAATCCATCCAGCATCACCCGGATATTTAGCTAACATACCATCAGTATATTTCTTAAAACCAGCCATCAAAGTATCTAGAGTATCAATTAACTTACTTAATATGGTTCTAGATAATGTACCAGCTCCTTTAAAATTTTCATGTTCATCAACTAGTGTTACTAGAGAATCCCATGCTTGCTGTCTAATACGATCATACTCAGTCTTCTGTGGGTCTTTACCAAATAACCCACTAGCAAAACTGAATATATCACCAATAACATCTAACTGACCTAGACCACTTTGTGGTGTTCTAGATGAAATCATTTTCATATTACAACATCCTTCCATTTAAATTACCTCATCTAATAAGAATCCTAGGCCATAGAAAAAGACTAAACTATGGCCTAGGTTGCCAGTGCTCACTCTCACATCAGCACCAGCTATCTCGATTTTATTAACAAACTACCATCAGGAAGGCCGTACATTTGTGGCTTACTTGCAAAATCATGATAATACCTATGACCATGACGTTTACATTCAGCATCACAAATATGTTTTTGCGTTTTCGTCGCAATAATTCTGTTTACAGTACCATAGATAAGAGTAGCTTTTGGATTCTTACTACCTTTCTTATTATGTCTCTTAACTTCATACATCAAAGTGCCAACAATATCATCTAACATATCAGCATGATAACCAGTAGGAAAAAATGGTCCAGTAATTATATATTCACCATATTCTATATTGTACCTAATACGATGACCATATCTCTTAGCAATCTCTTTTGCATCTTTTAAGTCTTTAGACTCATTAGATTTAGGATTACTAACAGGCTTTCTAATTTGCCTAAGAGTCTGACGTGCTATAGTTAACTGCTGCTTATCATACTGTGTAAAATGTTTACCTTCCCTAGCAGCTTGCATTAGTACAGCAAACACCAATCGAGCACGTTTTACAGTCATTGTGTTTTCCTCTTCTTATTATTACTGTATATCAAACCAATGACTAAACCACCTACAATCAACCACCACAAAGAAGCAAACTGCGTAGCAGTTCCTTCCGTAATATCACCTCCTGTATCACCATATGTAACATCTTGATTAATAGAACTTACTTTTCTAACAGTATCACCTATACAAGGCACTGGTGATATGTTAATCTTACCCATCCAAGAATTAGTTTGTCCGGGCATATTACTTACCTCTCTTAATCAATATAACTACTACACCTAATCCTACAGCCAACAACAAAATCTGTTTTATATCTATAGTAGTAGGTAATATACTTTTCCATAAATCAACATACTTAGGATCTTCAAAATAAGCAGGATTCTTAACACTAGCTGCTACTTCATCACCATGAGGTAATGCAGTCAAATCTATAACATGTAACACACCACCAGCATCATACCATACTAATGTATTTCTACCTTCTGGTGCTACTATAATACCATATGGTGGCCATCCTATTCCTTTATCATCTACATAATCACCAAGAGTATGATTAAACCACCAATTATTATCACCTAATATAGGTGTATCAAAATACTTAGCTACATAGGTCTCTGGAGTAGCAGTAGTAGAACTACTACTTTGAATATCATCAAATATAATACTCATATTGCTATTTCCAATCTCTGATACCATCTATGTTCTGTATTTCTAGGTACTGTAATATCAGATACTATCCATTGATTATTAGCGTTAGCTTCTATATAAACATGATCATAATTACTAGTATCAACTTTAGAACGTATACAAACAAAACGTACTGGAATACCCAAACAAGTTAATATTGCTGCCTCTAACGTAGAAATATCATCACAATCACCAAAAAAGAAACCGTTAATCTCCTTTCCTATTATCATGTATTCCGGAGTCTGAATAGTTTCTATTTCCTCTGGTACATACATAAAAGATTTTCTAAGATAACTATCTACTCTATCTATAAGAATCTTAGGATTATTACTATAACCTGTACTAACAAAAATCTGAGTAGCTATATCACACAGCTTTTGCGATTGTAGAGACTCCAGAACTAATGATCTCATCGCTTGAAGAGTCTGAACCGTCCCTAGTTCCCCTGTCATTATTTGCCTTATTTGTATCATTGTAAGCTTCCTTCAACATAGTAATAACTGTAGTCATCCAAGTCTTATATGGTTCATTAGCAAACTCAGGATCAATCTGTATAACAGTATCAATATTACCTTGCAATGCTACTGTTAAAAAAGGCTGATACATTGTATCACTAGCATTAGCAATTATCCAATCTACTGCTAATCCGGGCTCCAACATACCAGACAATATCTTAGGCTTAATCGCATTAAGACCACTCTTTAACATAGACGCAGGAATCATATTCATACCATCATTAGACCTTTCTGTAATTTGTTGTACAGGAGCAGAACCATTCTTAACATTACTACTAACTGCATGCTGCGCTAATACACCAGCTACAGGTACCAACACATCCTTAGCCGTATGTATTAATTCAGACTTCCAATCAGGACTAGCATTACCATTTAAACCTTTAGCTAATTCAATACCTTTTAACAATGTATCTACATCAGAAGACTTACCCTGCATACCATGCATAGCAACCATAGCCTGTATTAACTCATTCATAGGTGTTTGCTGTGTAACAGGTGTAGGACGTCCTATAAATGCCATAAGCATTTGTTGAAACATAACCAAGTTATCTTGCAACATTCTAACCTGCATATCACGTGCATCATTTGTACCATTAGAAACTGCATTGATGGGTCTAGGTTCTATCTCTACATGTCTAGAAGGTTCAACAATTCTATTATTTACATAAAATCTAATAACAAACTTACCACCAGAAGGACATCTATCTTGAATAGAAGATTCAAAAGTAGCAGCACTAGGTTTCTCTGTACTACTAAATACAAAAGAAGATCCTGTAGGAGTAATCTTATATACTTTCATTAAGAAAGGTTGTTCACCAAAAGAATTAAATACTTCATCTAATGGTAACTCTGTATCCAATAATACAGACTCACCTTCATCAGTAAGTATTGAATTAGGATTATCTGGTAATGTTTCCTCAACAATAGTACGCTTTTTACGAGGCATTACCATTCTCCTTAGTAGCAGTCTTACCAACAGCTTCTATTACAATCTGATCTGATATACCTTTAGCATGATTAACTAACAAATTAAGAACTATATTCTTAGATAAAGGTATATTAGTCTTAAGTAATGTAGCATTAGTCTTTGTATCTAACGTAATAGTAATTGTAACATCAGGTCCACTTGGAGACACTAATGCACCGCTAGGATTAATTATCTTAGACATGTCTTTTATATCCTTATGTATAGTAAAT
>KanNP_Total_noBrdU_T14TCDRAFT_1000013_pt1 | contig 13079 bp, 13 predicted proteins | sample KannatnBrdUF14TC_FD_10625 | JGI IMG/M metagenome (IMG submission 10625)
GTGTATTGGCTCGTGTTCTTGCGCCGCTCATAATCCTGGGTCGAATCTCGCAGCCACTGACGCACCGCGTTCTCGATGTCGGTCTGGGTCGCGGGTCGTCCAAGATTGTAGATCGATCCGTAGGCTTCCTGAATACGAGGAACATCCGCTGCCGGAATATCTATCGTTAAAACTGCCGACCAAGCGGTCAGCGGAAACATGAGTAATGCGATTAGTTTTGTTTTCATGGTATTGTCTGCACTCGTTTTATATAAGCTTTGACATCTACTGCCGTGATTGGCGATGCAGTCGGATTATACTGTGAAAAGGTAATGTTGCCTGTTGAAGTTGAAGCCGCCCAAGTAATCAGACTGGTATTCATTCCAGACGGTCGAATGATAGGAATTTCATCAGAGCCTGCAATCGCACCGCCTACTCCAACAACCGAAGTCACGACTGCACCTGCTCCAATGCTCGCACCCCCAAAGCTTGATTGCGCGTAGCCCCCATACAAGTTCAGTTGCGGTGTCATTTGTATATTGTCATCGGCAATGAATTTTTTCAGGACCGCGTTTGAAACAGATGTTTCACTTGCCCAAAGCCAGCCATCTTTAATGATGTTGCCCTTTATCAGCATCCAGCGAGTGGGCGCGGGATCGCTCATGTTCGGTATATAGAAGGCCGTCGCGCTGGTGTGATTAAGGTTGACCTTGTTCCCAGTAATTATCACTTCAGGCCAAAAAAAGTCGGAAATATAAATGCCTTTGGCAACTCCGTTGCTTGCCGTCCATTCGATCTGGTTGTTCGCAATGATAAACCGATCCACATGCAACTGGGTGGTGTCTCCGCTGGTGTTCTGGAGCCTTATCCCTGCGTAGTTTCCGCCAACCGCCATTTGGATATAGTTATTGGTGATCCGGTTATCTCTTGAGAAAAACTCAGCGCCGACATCCGTTGTGAAATCTATTCCGTAACCTGGGCCGACGTTCACAAGAGTGTTGCCGTGGACTATCGTTCGGTTTGCTCCCGTTGGATTGATGGCAGACAACCCGCCAGTTCCCATGTTGAAAAGATTGAACGCTATGAATTGATCGTAGCAGATTCCGCCACCCTCGTATCCGTGACGAAAGCAGCCGGTGCCAAAATTGTGGATAAAACGAACCCCATTAAACTCCCCAAAATTATATGCATCTCCCGATATGTGACCTCCGGTAGCGTTCCCAATAGCTTCGCAACCGACTACTAGAAGATTTCCGCTAGGTCTGCGGTTGCCTTGTCCATTAAAAGCAGCGTTTCCTTTTGCGTTCGTGATCCTGATTCTTTTGATGGTTAAATTTGTGGTGTGCCAACAATTTAATCCGTTTCCACTGCCTCCATAAAATCCAAGGTCGTTGATTGAAAAATCCTGGAGCGTCACATGGTCTATATCGCCTTCTGGATCGAGTCCTACGGTCAATGGAGTGCCGGTTAAATAACCCGACGAGGTAGGACCAGCCGAAACATAATATAAGTTGGTTGCCCCCATTCCTTCACCGCGAAGGGTGATGTCATTGCGGCCTGCACCTATGTTAATCCTGGTATTAGTAAACGTTCCTGTAGCTCCCTTTGGGCGACCCAGCATATAATTTCCTGCAGGAATGAACACCGTGCCGCCAGCGGCAGGAACAGCAGCAATAGCCGCATTAAACGCCGGGCAATTTAATGTGCCAAAATCCATCTGGTTAAAGCTGCCGGTGGGCGCGGCAAGGGTGTAGGTCTGCGATAGAACGGCATCCCCGCCGGATGTGCCGATAATCGTTGCTATTAACGGAGCGGTGGCGCTACCATCAGTGATTCCCTGCGCCCCGCGCACGATAACGGTTTTCCCAACATCGGCTGCCGTAAATGTATAACTCGCGCTGTGGATCGTGTTGGTGCCGGTAACGAGGGTAATGTCAGTCCTTGTTACCATGTCAGCCACCGCTCCGTGATCCAATACACTGATCCAGCCTGGAGCGCCGCCGCCACCGCCATCGCCATCGGCGCCAGCCGCTACTGTTGCCGGATTAAAGGATGAGGAAGACATTGTTACTAAGGCTGCTGGTAAAATGCGTGGACGATATTATTTGTGCCAACGTAGGAAGCACCTCCGTTGAATGCTATGCCAATCTTGGTTGCCGTAGTGGAGCTAAATGTGGAAGAAGTGCTGTTGCTGACAACGCCTACACCTGCTGCACCGGTAGAGGTAAGGCCGGTTGCGGCCAGGTTATGCTTGCAAACGCCGACTGAAGCAACGGTGGCGGAAGCACCAACCGCGCGGAAATTAACGTATACTTCAAAGATGCCAGTATCAGCTACTCCGGTAGCGGCAGCAAAAGTAATCGTTTGTGCGGCAGTATCGCTAGTCGTGCCGAGTGTGCCTACGTAAATGGTTATTACCGGCGCGGCTGTTCCGGCAGTTGTTTTGGTCATGTCGAAGATGCACCGATAAGTGGCACCCACCGTGAAGTCACCGGCGTTCACCGTAATCATGCTGCCAGCAAGATAAGTATTGGAAGCGAACCCGGTCGCCTGGGCACTGCTTCCGGCCGGGATATCGGACGCTTTGGCTACAAAATTCGTTCCGTTGCCTGTCAGTTCATAATTGCTTGGAGCGGCATTAGCGACTCGGAATCCGGTATTGGCATTTATGATGCCCGCGCCTGGGTCAGTCGTGCTGTTTACCGATAACCCGCCAGAACCAAACAAACGCATTTTACTCGCCAGTGCCGTAGAGTTGACCGCTTGAAAATCAAGGTAAGACGTTCGGGTGCCATCAGCCGGGTCAGACCAAACAGCATTAAATGTCCCAGCGGTTCGTCCACCAGTGCTGTTGGTGTCCATGCCAAATAGGATTCCAGACCCGAAACCGGCAGCGATAGACCCTATCGAGGAAGTGACATGATACGAAGTCAAAGCGTTGGCTATATTGCTCGTTCCGGCATCGCGGGTGCCAGCTATCAAATATCCATATTGGAATGTTGTCCCGTTGTTAATTTGCAAGCCGCCTGCACCATGACGGACAAGCTGCACATCAGGCGCGGCAGAAGGATCGGAGCCACTGGACCAGGCTAACGGTGCGGTGCTTGCAAGTCCCAGCCTCGGCGTAGAAACAAACGCAGCAATGTCAGTCCCACCAGCCAGTATTGTGGGACTGCCGCTAATGTTGCGAATACCAGAATTTGTATTGGCAGAAAAGGCGATCGAAGGAAAGCTTGTTGTGCCAGTTGGAATAAGCACGGCCCCGGTTCCTTTGGGTGTCAACCGTAAATGGATGTTTGTATCGGTGCCGGTAGCCGCAAGTTGAATCGTAGAAGGAGTTCCCGTAGCCGCATTGGTCATTGTGAACCCGTTCACCGAACTGGCCGTTGGAGTAAATGCCAGCATCGAATTGCCGTTGGTGTCTTTTAGATCGGTGACGATCTTTGGACTGGTCAGCGTCATGGTCGTGCCGTCAGATGTTGCGTTGGTGATCCCGCCAAAGGCCCCTGCGTTGTTGTATTGAACTTGTGTTGTGCTCCCGCCAGGAGTGCCGCCACCACCTCCCGCAGCGTTAAGAGTGGTGCCGGTAAAGCTCAGGTTGGTTCCAAGGGTGATTTCCTGCATATCACCGGCTGAACCGGCGTTGCGACCAAGCAGTCGCACATCGGTGATGTTCTGAAACTTGGCGAAGGTGACAGCATCATTGGCAATCGTGGTCGCAACCGCCCCGGCAGTGGTCGTAACGTCGCCCGTTAAAGCTGGCATTCGCGCCGCGAGTAATGTTCCCGAGTTTAAGTTGCCAGCATTGCCAGCCGCGAGCGTGGTTGCCACTCCTCCCGATGTAGTGACATCCCCCGTCAAATCAGCGTTAGTGATCGAGGTTGCCCCGGAAAATTTGGTCAGGTTCCCGGTGGCAGGCGAGCCAGTCGTTGTCACTGTCCCGGCCCCGCCTGCGACCGAATTGAGCGTCCCGGCCGAAAAAGTCATGTTCGCTCCGATTGTGACCGCCGACCAGGTATCCGCCGCGCTCCGGTAGTAAATCGTGTTGGTCCCGGCCGCGCCGGAAAGCGAAGTCAGGTCGCCATCCAAGGGCTGATAGGATGCGGTATCAATCGAGAGCGTGCCGACCCCGCCGCTGGTTTTGACAAAGCCGTTGCTGGTCAGGTTCGGCATCGCGGTCTGGTTGTGGCTGTCCGGCACCTGCGCGTCGGTGGCGGTCCCGCTCAGATCGGTGAACGCCGGTTGAACGTAATGCGGCGCTGCGGTCGAAGCGGTTTCGTTGCCCAAGAAAGTGTGCGCCCCAGCCGTGGAAAGAGAGAAGGTCAGCGCGGGCGTAGTCGTAGCGGTCGCTACCGATGTGGTGAAAAGTGGTGAAAGGTTTCCTGCCGAAAAGCTGGTGACGGTTCCAGAACCCGCGCCAAGCCCAGTCACGGTTGCTCCGGTAAAATCTACGGTGGCACCAGCATTAAAATCGGTCGTGGACCCGCTCTGGAGCGTGAGGGTGGCGCCACTGGGAACGACATTGTTCCCCGGCAGAGTGTGGGTTTGTCCGAGTGCTACACAGGGGAAAAGCAGGAGGGCCGCTATTAGGGATTTGTCCATTGGTCTGCCGTTGCCCATAAGCCTGTGCCGGGATTGCGAGCTTCCAGTTTTCCGCCGCCAGTCAATGGCACCAGACGCAGATCAGTGCCGATCCCAAGCTCGGTAAGAATCATTGCCGTAATCGGCGCTGGAACGGTCATCCCGCGCCAATCGAAGAAGTATCCGGTCGTAGGCGTAATTGCGATCAAGAGCGGTTTGGAAATCTGTGGATTCACGCTCGGCTCGGTCGTCGTCAGAGCGCCGGCGGTTGAAGGCGAAAGAAAGTAAACCGCGCCCGGTGTAAGGCCGGATAGTTCCGTGCATTTGCCGAAAAACATGAGGGTAAAACGATTCGCGTCCCACACATGGCTAACGATGCCGACCGCTTCAGCGTTGGCGGCGGTGTCGCCCTTGGCTAAAACGTGAGTAGAACCGTTCCAGCGCAGGACTTGTCCAGGCGAAAAACCATGCCCAGATTGGACAATCGCCGCTGTGTTGCCGGGCGGGATTGGTGGTCTTGCGCTCATTTATTTCTGAGGAGTGCTTGCGAACAATGTTTGGCTCGGCGGGCGGTAGCGTGAAGCTGCCCGCGCCTGATCGGAAATCGTATCGAATGGGACGTTAATCATGGCCGCGACTTTCCCGATCGCTTCTTGAATCACAGCGGCTTCCTCGGATGCGGCTTTATCGAATTGCCCGTCCTCGCGCAGAGCCTCGCAGAATGCCAAGCGCACCGTGAGATCAGCAATCGACTCTGGAAACGGATCCAATCGCCACCAGGTCGGGCTTATGGTTGGCTGATGATTGGTGTTGCTGCCTTGAATGGCGGTGTAACAGTTTCCGTCGCCGTTCGCATCCAGGACGCGATCACCGAGATTGTATGTGATCGTGGAAAACCAGATCGAACCGGGATATTGCGGCGCCGGTTCCATGTATTTGAGCCAGATATTGGTGCCGTGGTCGTAGCCGACATGGACGCCGGTTGCATCTGTGCGAAATGGAATCTCAAACTGCGGAATCGTAACCCGCGGATCACGCTGATAAACTTTCAGGGCGCGATGAATGATCTTTAAGCTTGGTTGCTCCCAGGCGACATAATGATTGGAGTCGGGAGTGCGTTGCTCGAGTAAAACGAAATCTGGAAAATCGAATCGGTCGTGCAGTTTTTTTACCGCGCTGTTTACGAAAGCAGCGTAAGCTTTGGCGAGATCGACCAGAAGATTGTTGTCCGTTGTGATCCCCATCTTCTGGACCATTGGAATCAGTAAATCCCATGTAAAATTTGCGTTTCTCATCTCCAGTAATCAAGACGCAGACCTGGATAACAGCGCAGCGTGTCCTCACGCATCGCTGAGTTCCAACTTTCTTTCTCCTGAGCTTCCAGCTCGTAAACTAAATCGATCGGGATTCGCGATTCTGGTAAGAGTGATTGGCGACGTTGGGTGGGTGGCTCGGCCCGCTCGATTTCAACCAGAATCCGGTTTTCTTCGTAGGTGCGACGAACAGCCGCATCAACTTTTGCCCGCGCTTCCAGCTTCATTTTCCGCAGCGCCTCGCGGAACGGCTCGAAGGCTTTGTATTTCCCGATCTCATTGAGAATGTCTTCGGGCGTATCGGGAGTTATGGTGCGCGGGCCGGCGTCCAGGATGAAATCCAGACCCGCGTCACCTGTCGATGGCAAGTTCGACATCTTTTACCACTTCTTTTTTTTCGGTTCCTCTTTCTTCGCCGCCGTCGGAGGTGCTTTTGCCGTCCTTATCTCATTGGTTTCCTGCCGGACTGTCACTGGCTCTTCCTTGACCACTGGTTCCGGTTCTGGCACGACATTTGGATCATGGATCGTGTCGACGATCTGTTCGGGATCGATCCAGATATTTCCGTCGCCGCTATGCAGGAATTTTTTGGAAGGCGACACACTGGTGATTGTCGCCGACCGAATAATTCCGTCATCCGTTTTGAATAGGACCGTGCAGCCGATCAACTCTTCGTTTTTATGTTTTTCTTCCTTCTTAGGCATTTGTCTCCTCTCTCTAAATTTCAGGATACACCCCGCCCGTTAAGAGCGGGGCGCTCCCGTTTTCTTCCATGCGTTTACGTCTTCGTCGGACTGCTTCTCGCAATCGCGTTGGATACGTTGGATAGACGGCACAACGCGAAGAAAATGTGATATTCTCCCCGGTTGATATTGACCAATGACTTACCAGCCATTGAATTTACCGTAGCTCGCAGCGTATTCGCGGCTGCATAGAGAACAGCGGTGTTACCCATTCCGGTCACTTCGGTCCCATTCTCGTTCGCTTCCGCCGCAGCCATAAGGGTTGCGACACCTCCCTGATCTCCCACACTCACTGTGTCACTGTTGAACGCAGCGTCTGCACTGTTCTGAAACGGGACGACAGGCACACCGGCTACCTTGTAAATAATGTCGCCCGCTTTCAGTCCGCACAAATCAAATGTCTGCGCGGCAGCGGCAGTGGGGTTTGTCAGATCGGCAGCAAGAAGGACGGCTACGTGCGTGAATCCAGGGGTTTCCGCTCTTTCATTGGTGGTTAATGGTCTTACTAACATTTTGCCTCCTTTTAATTAAGCGGTTCCTGCGATCTTGCAGTGCGCCCGCGGATCACCGGGGAACACTGACAGGATCGATTGAATCATTGCACGAGGGCCACCTCCAAGATTCGGAAGTTCGGTTGACTCATAGGTCCCCGCACTTCGAATCCGTGGTTGCGCCATATCGAGGAAGTAGCCTGTGTATGCCGTCGGCATGAAATCCGTTAATACCGGAAACAGCTCGAACGTCCCCCAGTCGGAGCGATACACATCGACAGTCGCACCGAAAAGCGTGGTGCCTTCCAGTTGACCGGTCGAGATGAATACCCGGCTAGTGTAGGTCGTAACATCAGGCTGGTAACGAGAGAAGAAACCAACTCGGTTCTTGATGATCGGCGTGACGAATCCGCGGAGGTCACTGGACGCTCCGGTGTTTTCATACTTGGCCTGAATCAAGGCTTCGAATTGGGCTTGGGTCATGCCGGCGATCGAGCCCGTGAATATCTGGTTGGCCGGGGTCCGCGCATCGGCGGGAACCGGCAACTCATAATATCCAGTTGCTGGACTCAGATCACCAACGGCAAGCGTGAGGGTAGCGGCGCCGTCATAAATCCAACGGCCCATGCCGCGAAACTGCGAGCCATTCACGCCATCGTCTGGCCTGGAGTCTTGATTGCTCCATAGCTCCTTTTCGATGTCGCGCTTGTGCTCGATCAGTTGATCGGCTTTGGCTTCGTTGAACTGGTTCGGCACACCGGCCACGCCCCCGGCCAGGCTCATCTCTTGTGCGATAAAGCCTACCATTGGGGCGCGTCGGAACACTTCACCACGCGCTTGCAACTGCCGCTTTGGACTCTGCGCATCGAATGCGTCAACGTCCTTGCCATCTGGAACGCCGCCTTTTTTGCGGGCTCCGTAGCTCTTTACGATAAAATCGTAAAGCATGTTTTTTAATGGTTCGCCTTTGCGGATCGACGATATGCCCGGCGTGGTCTTGCGATCCGCGACGTAAAGCATATCCGACAGGTCTTGTCGTTTGCCGACCAGCTCTGGCTCTATTAAAGCTGGCACTTGGTTGTTCCTCTCTTTAAGAGGCAACCTTGGTTTAAGATCGAACGGGAGTTTTTCCGGTTGGCCGCTGCTGCGGCCGTGCCGCATCGATTGCGCCAAACGCCGCCGCCACACTGGTCGCACTTCCGTCAGGGTCTTTTACAAGATTGCTCATTGCCTCGTTTAATCGTTGCTTTGAGGACGGAGTCGCGGTGCGAGTCGGTGGATTGGCTACGTGCGGGGATAATGGAACTCGCGGTGCGAAGGCTCGCTCGTCGATGTCGCGGTGCTGGCGTTGACCATTGGCCTTTCCAGCATTGCGAGCCTCGAGTGCTTTCGCGCCTTCGATTACCAAACCGGCCGCATACCAGGCTTGCGGAGTCGACTGTAACCACGGATAGAATTGCAATATCGCAACTGCCATCTGGTGGTCAGGAGTCTTGGGATCCAGAATCTCAGGCCAGTTCTCTTGAACCAGGCCGGTGTAATAATTCTGGGCCGCGCCGAATCGCTGCAGTTCCTCGCGCCGGATCGGCGCGTGTAACACAAGCTTTTCGGCTTCCCGTCGCCATTTGGAGATTTGCTCGGAATCGTGGTATTTTTCTTCTTCCCCTGATCCGATAGTCGCTCCCTCGGCGTTTTCGTCACACCATTCGATGATCGAATCGGCCTGGGCTACTTCCTTGGCAAGTTGTTCCTCGGATCGTATCCAGCCAAGACGACCAACGCTCTGTGGTGCGGCAGCGGCGGTCTGCTCCTGTTTGCCTTGGATTTGCTCCAGATGCCGAAGCATTTCTTGGTTCTGGGCATAAGCCGCATCGAGTTTGGATTGGAGTTCGCTCTTTTGCCGGGTGAGTCGATTGATGCGCTTCTGGCGCTTGTCCAGTTTCGGTTGCTCTTCTGGAGCAGCCGCGGGTTCTGCTTCCGGTTCCTCCTCGGGTTCCTCTTCTACCACTTCCTCATCCCGGGAAGGTTCCTCCCCAGTCGGTGGTGGTGATTCGGTTTCCTCTGGCGGAACGGGAACGTCGCCCGGTAATTCAGCAGCGACTTCACGCGGTTTGAGTTGTCCCTGAACGTCTGCCGGAATATCCAGAAAATCCATCAGATTTCCCCGATCGCTTCCGGCCTCTGTCCTCGGCATATCCGCACTTGGCGGAGTATCCGCAACCCCAGTCTGCGGAATTTGGCTGGTCTTATCAGACTCCATGGGGAACCTCCCAAGCAGGTTGACAGAAATTCAATTTAGCAATCGGTCGATTGCTCACTGTGAACTTCAGAAGCAGTGAAATTTTCATAGTCGCGCGAATTCACCAAAATGAATTTTAGCAGCCTTTTGCCTTTCGGAAATCGCGTCTTGTTTCTCGATAAAACGACCCAAATAAATCATGCGACGATTCACCTTAATTTGAGCGCCCCATTTCTTTTGCGCCCTATGCCAATAAACACCAGTCACACCAGAGGTGTTATTCGCACTTAATTTTCTATTGGCACCGTTTTGCGCTGTCGTTGCCAGGCGTAGATTAGACCTACGATTGTCGAGTCCATCTCCATTGATATGATCGACTCCGAGATTCGACATAAGCTCGGAGTGCATAAAAATCGTTTTTCGTTTTCCTAACAAACGAGAGGAATTGCGTCCGACATACCAAATTCCACTCTGATTCGTCTTGGCGAACCACTTATGCTTTGAGAGATGATCGTAATCCTCGTCGTCAACGAGAGCGATTTTGCCCTTCGTCAATGCGATACTCCTCATTGTGCTGGGCATTAGCACAATGAGGTTATCCGTGCAAGAACAAACTTTTAACTTACCTTCTCTTCGGGCCCGCGCCGCCTGGGCCGGGATAATAAACCCAGCCATAGCCGGGATACCATCCCCATCCGCCATTAGCCGGTGGTGGCTTTGGTTCGCTTGGTATCGTCGGGATTTCCGGTGGTGGTGGTTTTGGTGTTGGCCGTTCCGGTGGCGAACCCGGCATAAAGGCTATCCATTCCCAATGCGGCGGTGGCGGATTAGCACAGAAGCTAAGGATGAAGAAAACATCAGGATTATCTGATGTTGGCGGCAGGAGGATTGGATGCGATGGCTGCGCTCCATCTGCCGGTGGCGTAATTGTCGCGTCGCCCGTGATTGTGGCGTTGCGAATGTCACCACCCTCGCCTGTGATATTGGCATTCTTGATTTCTATTTGCATGTTTGGTTCTTTCTGTTTGTTAGGCCGGTTGCTGTCCCGGCACTGGTTCGGTTGAAGGTATTGCTTTTCGGCACATGACATAGCCCCATTGTCCGGTCATCTTTTCGCTGGTGGATTGGATTACCTGAAATAATTCCCAACCTTCTTCTGCGAGATTATTGACCGCAGTTAAATCCGGTTTGGCTCCGGTGCTGATAATGATTTGGTATTCGTAGGTCATGGGCTTTTTACCAGGTGCGGCCGTCGTGCCGAGGTTTGCTTTTGCTGAATCGGGGTTTATCGCTCGAAATGTCTTTTGGCCGTTCGTGAATCTGCGGCGGTATTTTGTCCGATGGTCCAGGCACTTCGCGCGGGCCGACAACAGGTATTTTGAGGATGCTGGGCAGCTTTAGTTTCATTTGCGCCCCCGTCCAACTGTGCGACCGCCCTTGTGTCGCTTGTTCCAGGTCATCGCTGCAATCTTGGTTCCGCGGGCTTTCCCGTATTGTTTGACCATCGCGCGTTTCATTTTTAAATAAGCCTTCGGCATTTTTACTCAGCCTTTCTTTGTGGATTCTGAAGTGCTAATCTCCGTTTGTCTAGCAGCTTTTGCCTAACTAGTTCAACTCCCTCGCCCGCACCGACCGCGGCGATGCAAAGATGGGGATTGGCGGTTCGATTCCGAGCGCCGTGAGTTGTTTCAGCCTCGGCTTCGTTCAGAATCTGGTGAACCGCCAGCCACCAAGGTTCGTTGTCTGGAATTGCGAAAACGCCTGTGTAATCGGTTTCGGGAGAAACTTTCCATCCCGGCGTCCAATCCTCGTAACCAATCAGCTTCTTAAAGGCTCCCCATTTCATTGCGCCATCGGTTGACCCATCGCGGCGGCGAGAGCCATTTGGCCGTTACCACCGCCGCCGCCCGGCGGCATGAGCGGCGGTGCCGCAGTCTGCGGCGCTTGTTTACTGAAAGTTTCGCTTACCTGCATCCGGCCGATCTGGGCGTTTTGCATCTGCTGCAACTGGCGCTCGAAGAACTGGGCCCGGTTGAGCAGCACCTTCATAATGTCTGGATTGTTCCCAACGATCTTCATCGTCGCCGGGTTGGTCGAAATCGCCTGCATTTTGGCCTGCAACGTCTGCAAGCGCAGTTGATAATTGGCGCCCTTGGGTAGGGGTTGATCCTGTCCAGAGCCGATGATCAGGTCGACTGCTTTCTGCTCGTCCTGGACTTCCGCTTCGCTTGCGGCCTGTGGATTTTGGATCGCCATATCGGCAAAACTGTAATCGATAGCTTCCGCTCCAGCTTTTAAGAGTGCGGTTTTATCGATCAATCCCATCGTGTCGAGTTGGACCAACTGCTGGAGGTAGCCCAGTTTCTCTTTTAACCAGTCGCTGTCCAGATTGCGCAGATCGATCGTTGCAGAAATCTCGTATTCCATCTGTAAATCGTCCTTGGAAGCATGGAAAGGACGCTGCATCGGGCCGACCACGCGGGCAACCTGGTCTTCGGGCATGAATTGACGCAGAAGCTTGAGCATTTGTTGGATTATCGGCTTGATTTCAAGCAGGAAATCATCCGCCACCTCTTCCTGGCGCAGTTTCATTAGGCCGGGATCCAAATCTTTCCCAAAAATCCCGAAATGCTCCCGAATCCGCTGTTCAACCGCTTGAATGATCGCCACGCTCGCCTGATCCAGCGGCGCCACCCGCATCCACTGGGCTTCATCGAATTTGCGCATCGGAATGATGGCTGAAGGTTGGACGTTTTCCTTCATTTTCTGCACCTGATCATAAGTCGTAATCAGGGGCGGACGCAGCGCCAACGCGGTGTGATCGCTGACCGCGTCATACTGGGCTTTTAACTCCTGTTCCCAGGTGTAAGCGATCTCGGGAATACCGCGGCTGGAAAGGATCGGACGGTCTTCGATCTCGAAACGGAACGGATGAAAGGTCGATTCGCCGTGATCGTAACCGGCTTCGTCATGTTTGGCGGCTTTATCCACACCCATATGGAAAACGGTGCAGAAACGAACCGGCACCCCGCGATCCTGGACCAGAGTATAAAAATGATGGAGTTCAACCGTGTTATCCAGCGAGATCGAAGTTCCGACCCGACCCGTTCGATCTCCGATTGCTGAAACCCGCCAGTCAGTCGCCGCGCTCGGGCCGCGCCGATCCAAGGCTTCTTCAACAAAACCTTTGTCGTAACCGTAGTTTTCGATTCGATCGCGCAGTTCCACCTCGCTCACGAATTCAATCCGGTCGACAAACGGACAACGCTGTAAATTGTCAGAGTAAGGCGGAAAGAGAACGTCGACCATCGGCCGCAGGGCCGTCATGCAAGGCCGCGATTCAAAAACAGAAGGAATTGGGATCTCGACTGTGCGCAGTTCGCGCAAATCATCGAGTTTTTTGCGAGCCTGGTTCTTTGTCAGGTAATTGTGCGAGATGACTTTGAAAACTTCCGCCAGATCGTCCGCATAAGCTGGATCCATGATCATTTCCTGGATAGCGGTGATATCCATGTTTTGTCCAACCGGAACCGCAGTTGAAATGGCTCCCAAAAACTGGGCAACGCCCGGCTCGTTTAAAAATTCCTGCAATCCCATGACCGAAAGCGGGATGTAATTGAGCCGGCGCGTCTGCCACCAGTTCAAATCGATAACGGAAGCGCCGTAGCCGTTCCGCCATGAAAGAGCCAGACGCATTTCGCGATGCAACTCGGCTTGCATATGGGTAAAGAGC
>KanNP_Total_noBrdU_T14TCDRAFT_1000014_pt1 | contig 13050 bp, 13 predicted proteins | sample KannatnBrdUF14TC_FD_10625 | JGI IMG/M metagenome (IMG submission 10625)
AAATGCATTGTATCAACAAACCATGCCGCGTCAGCCTCGTAAGGGGGAGTGAAACCGTCACTAATAAGCAGCTTAAGAAATATTATACGCCTTAGCTCACCCCCGTATAAGCTCTGTGATGCAGAAATTACTTTAGCAGTTGCAGCTTTTGCATTAGCTTGCTTAAGCTTCAACTCATCTGCCCACTGTTTCTTTTTGGCAAAGCTTCGTTTTAAAAAAAATACTATTGCTATTACAATAAGGATAGGGAGTCCGAAGCTGATGATTAAAATTAATGTTCCGAGGTCCATAAAGAATTAATCGTAACTCTCAAACTTAATCTGTTTCTTATCATACCCCATTTCTGCAAGTCGTTTGCGGGCATCGTTCAGCATATCGTTCCATCCGCAAAGATAGAAATATCCCGGGCGCTTATCGGCATACAGCTCTTCATATATAGTGTGAACGTAGCCTTTATGCCCTTTCCAGGTTTCGCTTGTTTCGCGGGAAAGTGTAGGAAGGTATTTAAATTCCGGGTGTTTTTCAGCGATTTCTTCAATTTCTCTGCGGTAAAGCATATCTTTTTCATGCCTTGTGCCAAATACCATGTAAATATTTTTATGAGGAGTGTTTTTGCTTAATATATCCATAAGCATTGAGCGGAAAGGCGCAATACCTACACCCGTGCAGATGAAGCAAAGATCAGCATCAAGCACCGGAGGGAGCCCGAATTTGCCAAGCGGCCTAGAAACAGGTATTGGTGAGCCGGGTTTAAGGTTTTCCCACATCCAGGGAGTGCCCAGTCCTTTCGGATTTAAAACTATTACAAGCTCAAATATATGGTCATCACTCGGCGGTGATGCAATAGAATAGCTTCTGTGGGATATCTTTGCATTGATAGGGAAGTTGAGCATAACAAACTGCCCTGCCCTGAATGAGAAAGGAATTTCTTTGTTGAATTCTATGATGAAACGCTTCACATCACTGGTTTCATCTATAATCTCAAGCACCTTTGAATCGTAGAATTGATGCGCCATATCTGACACAAAATTAAAAATTATATTTGTTTAAATCTATGATTTTAGTAATACTATAAGAGAAAATCCTTCTCAATTGATTTAAGTATCTATTAAAGTTATTTTTGTATAACTTATCTAAAAGTTCCTTTGCCTTGAAGGAATGAAAAAACTTATTAAAGGATTGGGTTTTGGATTTACAGAATGATCTTAATATAGAGCAAAGGAAAGCTGTTGAGCAGATCGATGGTCCCTGCATGATTGTTGCAGGTGCAGGCAGCGGAAAAACAAGGGTCCTTACATATAAAATTGCACACTTGATCGAGTCCGGAATAAATCCCTTTGAGATACTGGCACTTACTTTTACCAATAAAGCTGCCAATGAAATGAAGCAGAGGATTTACAAGCTGATTGGCGATTCTGCAGGAAATATATGGATGGGTACATTCCATTCTGTATTTGCCAGGATACTCAGGATTGAAGCCGAACATATAGGGTTTGACAGGAATTTTACTATTTATGATGATGACGACAGCGATAAGCTGGTTGAAACGATAATGAAAGAAAACGGGATCTCGACTGAAAACCCGAAGCCAAGGGCCGTATGCGGTTATATTAAGGGACTTAAGAACAAATTGATCTTCCCGGAAGATTTTGTTACCATAACAAATCCTTTTGAGAAGATCGTAGCGCGTGTTTACGGGGAATACCAGCGCCGTATGCTGAAAAATAACGCAATGGATTTTGATGACCTGCTTATTAACCCTATCCTTCTTTTTAAAAGTAACCCTGATGTACTTGCTAAATACCAGAACAGGTTTAAGTTCATCCTTGTTGATGAATACCAGGATACAAACCGTGCCCAGTTTGAGATAATCAAAATGCTTGCTGAAACCCACGGAAATATATCTATAGTTGGTGACGATGCGCAGAGCATTTACCGCTGGCGCGGGGCAGAGATAGAAAATATCCTTAAATTCGAATCGCATTTTCCCGATTGTAAGGTCTTTAAGCTTGAGCAGAACTACCGTTCAACTAAAAGTATTCTCGCACTTGCAGATGAAGTGATAAAAAACAACAAAAGACAGATCAAGAAAACTCTTTTTACCGAAAATGATCCGGGTGACATGGTGAGCTTAACAGAAGTTATCAGTGACAGGGATGAAGGAATCATGGTTGTTAAATGGATCATGCAGGAGATCACAAACCGAAAGCTTAATTTTAAGGATTTTGTAATTTTGTACAGAACCAACTCCCAGTCACGTGTGATCGAAGATGCCCTCAGAATGAATTCTATTCCGTATGTAATTATTGGCGGTGTTAAGTTCTATCAGCGAAAAGAGATAAAAGATGTTCTTGCATACCTAAAGGTATTGGTTAATCCGAAAGATGATGAGGCGATGACAAGGATACTGAAGATGAGAGAAGGAATTGGGGATCAAACGGTTGAAAGGCTTAAGAAGATGGCTAAGGAGATTGCAAGATCGATAGCAGAGGTGCTGCTTGCAATGCTTGATGACCGTGAAGGGCAGCAGAAACGCCAGACAAAAATAGAAGCCGAGCTGCTGCGTGTTGCAGGAATTATCAGGAAGTATAATGAAGTTAAAAAAGAATTTTCACCAAGCGAGCTTGCAAGGAGCATAGTTGATGAGATCGGGATTCTGCGGGAGCTAAGGAACCAGGGCACTGAGGAATCAATGGACAGGATGTATAATGTCCAGGAACTGCTCTCAGGTATTACCGAATACACTGATAACAATGACAGCGCAACACTGGAGGGATTTCTTGAAGAAGTGAGCCTTGTTACCGATATTGATAATTACGATGACCAGAAAAACGCTGTGACATTGATGACGACTCATTCATCAAAAGGGCTTGAATACCCGGTTGTTTTCATCACGGGACTTGAGGACGGGATCTTTCCGTTATCAAGCTCATCACTTTCACTTGAGGAAATGGAAGAAGAGCGCAGGCTTTTTTACGTTGCCATCACGCGTGCCATGACGAAGGTTTATATGACCTATGCTCTTCAAAGGTACCGGTTCGGGAGCATGAGCTACCAGATGAAATCAAGGTTTTTAAATGAAATAGATACTTCTAAGCTGCAGTATAACAAGATCCGTGCTCAATCAAAGCAAAGAAGCAGGGTAAGCCAGGAAGAAGGAAGCTCAATACGGTATGAATATTATAATGATAACGGATCAGATGACGTGCTTGATGAAATGTTCCGCGAGGAGCTTGGCGTAAAAAAGGGAAGTGTGGTTTATCATAATAATTTTGGCAAAGGCAGAGTGATAGAAGTTACGGGCCGTGGTGATTCAAAAAAAGCGCAGATACAGTTTGATAAAGCAGGGTTAAAGAATATAATCCTTAAATACGCAAATCTTACGATCAAATAACAAATAGCAAATACTAAATAACAAATGAATGTAAAAGGTCAAAATGTTGTTTTAGATAAGTCTTTTGCTTTTGCAATCAGAATTGTGAATTTATACAAGTATCTTTGTGAGGAAAAGAAGGAATTTGTTTTATCCAAACAATTATTAAAGAGTGGCACATCAATAGGCGCAAACGTTGAGGAGGCACATGGTGGTATTTCCGATTTAGATTTTTCGAATAAAATTTCAATAGCATATAAAGAATCTCGTGAGACGAATTATTGGTTAAGAATACTTCATGAAACAGATTACATAAATGATCAAATGTTTGATTCAATTATTGCAGATTGTGAAGAACTCTGCAAATTGACCTATTCAATCCTGAAAACAAGCCGAATAAAGAAACAAAAATCAAATAATGCTTAAAAAATTTACTATTTATTATTTACTATTTATTATTTGAAGTTATGGCAAAGTGGCTTTTAAAAACAGAGCCAACTGTTTATTCATATTCTGATCTGGAACGCGATAAAAAAACCGTTTGGGACGGCGTTACGAGTCCATGGGCGCTTCCATATATCAAGCGGGTTAAGAAAGGTGATGAGGTTTTTATCTATCATACTGGTGATGAAAAGCAGGTTGTGGGTATTGGTGAAGTAATATCAGATCCATATGCTGACCCTAATGAAAACACTGCGAGACTGCAGGTATTTGATATTAAGCCCTTACGGAGGCTTAAGAATCCGGTTACTCTTAAGCAGGTGAAGGATGATAAACGTTTTAAGGATTCAAAACTGGTAAATAATGCAAGGCTGTCAGTCCAGCCAATGCCTGATAATTTGTGGGATGCGATAATCAAAATGTCAAACTAAGATATTACAAGGAGTAAATTATGGCGGATAATTATTCATTTGATATAGTTTCAGAGATCAACTGGCAGGAAATAGATAATGCCATTAACCAGGCAAGGAAAGAGATCCTCCAGCGTTATGATTTTAAGGGCTCAAAAAGCAGCATAGAATACAGCCAGAAGGATAAAACAATTACAATTATGGGGGATGATGACTATAAAGCAAAAGCGGTGATTGATATGCTGCAGAATAAGTTTGTAAAAAGGGGAATACCCTTGAAAGCCATGAAATATAAGGCTCCGGAGCAAGCGTCCGGAGGAATGATAAGGCAGGATATAGATGTTATGCAGGGTATAAGCAAGGATAATGCCAAACTGATAGTAAAAATTATTAAAGATTCGAAGATAAAAGTTCAGGCTGCAATACAGGATGAGCAGGTCAGGGTATCAAGCAGGGATAAAGACGCGCTACAGGAGGCGATCGCGAAAGTAAAGGGAGCTGAGCTGGATTTCGCGGTTCAGTTTGTAAACTACAGGTAGAATCATAATGTCAAATGTCAAATGTCAAATCTCAAAACTTTCAAGGAACATTATAGTTCTTTTTTTGGCATTTGGATTTTGCCATTTGATATTGTTTTCACAAAATAAGCTGGATGTTATAATAATAGATGCCGGGCACGGGGGGAAAGACCCGGGTACGATCGGTGATTTTACTGGAGTTCAGGAAAAAAATATTGTTATGCCGATTGCTGTGAAGCTTGGCAAAATGATTGAGGAAAAATTCCCTGCAATGAGAGTCATTTTCACGCGTGTTACAGATGATTTTGTTGAGTTGAAAGAAAGGACCCGCATAGCAAACCAAAATAAAGGGAAGCTTTTTATTAGCATTCATGCTAACCATAAGAAAATGGAGGAGACCGAAAAAAACGGTTTTGAAGTTTACTTATTAAACCGAGAAAGAATTCCTGAGGCAATCCAATTTACTATGAAGGAAAATTTCAATTTAATTTTCAGGCAGGTTGGGGGAGATACAACAGATAATTTTATTTTTGCAACACTAGCTCAAAGTGGTTACACAAAGTTCAATGATTTCCTTGCATCGATGATCGAAATAAATATGCTTAACCTTACAGATCTTGCCTCACGGGGTGTTTTCCAGGCAGGGAACTGGGTGACTTTGGGTGCATCAATGCCTTCTGTTTTAGTTGAAACCGGGTACCTTTCAGACAGCAATAATGAAAAATATCTTTCAAGCGAAAAAGGACAAAATGATATTGCAATAGCTCTTTTCAATGCTTTTTTATCATTTAAAGTTCTGTACGAAACTCAGTAATTACAGCACCTTATAGCAAATTTCAAATATTAGAAGTTGCAATTACTTTAATTTACTGCTATATTTACAGTTAAAGTGGTTACATAAACCAAAAATTTAAAATACATGGTTAACTATATTAAATACATAGTGATTTTTTTGGTAGGACTTTACCTTATCGGGTGCAGTAAGGAAAAGGAAGAAACAAATAAGACAAGTTTTCAGATCCTGGCCGATAAGGAAAAGGAGCTAAATGATAGGGAAGCAAGGATAAAGCTTAAAGAAATTGAGCTTGAGGAACGCGAGAAAAAATTAGGACTTATTGAAAACACCGGCAAAAATAACACCGATACAAGCACAACCCTGTTAACACAGCAGCAGAAAGATTCTGTAAAGACGGTTGAGAAAGAAAAAAAGAAAGAGAAGAAAAAAGAGATACAGAAAGAGATCACAACAAAATTTGAGAATCCAACTTCAACTGTAAAGGATTATTATGAATACATTCAGCGCGGGATAAATGAAACCGGCAATTTTGATTCAAACATGAAAAAGGCTCAGAAATATTTCCCTTCACGAACAATTGATAAGCTTAAATCAGGTTATAGAAATACAAAACAGTTCACAATAGTTGATGAGCCAAAGGTACTCAGCCAGAAAGATGATAAAGCATCAGTTGTTGCCAAAGTAAAACAGACTTCTGTTGTAAAAAAAGAAGGAAAAGACACTGAAATAACAAAAACACTAACTGTGACTTATAATTTAAATGCTAATAAGAACGGTGAATGGGTGATTGTAGGAAATTCCATTAAAGAAGAGTGATAATGTAAATATTACAGCTGCCCATGCCTGCCCGGCGTTACCCCGGGCTTTTTTTATTCCCCTTTTTCAAAGCTATCTTGTCAATTTTTATTTAATATCCAATGAATGTATTTTCTGCAGCCTGCACCAAGGTATTTTTTCATAAGATTATAATCGTTATTTTTGAATCCTACGCAGATAATTATCTAATTTTTCATATAGAAAGCGGCGATTAATGAGCGTTTTAGTCAATAATAAAACGAGATTGATGGTACAGGGCATTACGGGTTCTGAAGGTTCATTCCACACTAAACAAATGATGGAATACGGCACAAATGTTGTTGCAGGCGTTACCCCGGGAAAGGGTGGAACAAGCTTTGAAGATAAAGTGCCCATATTTAACACTTGCAAAGAAGCTGTTAAAGAAACAGGAGCTAATACCTCTGTGATTTTTGTACCGCCCGCATTTGCACTGGATGCAATATTAGAAGCAGCTGATTCCGGAGTTAAAGTAATTGTTACAATTACAGAGGGAATTCCTACAAAAGATATGATCGCTGCTAAAAATTACCTTGAAGACCTCAACAGGTCAGGAAACAGTGTCAGGATGATTGGGCCAAACTGTCCCGGCATTATTACACCTGGTGAATGCAAGATTGGCATCATGCCGGGTTTCATTCACAAACCTGGAAGGGTTGGGCTCATCTCCAGGAGCGGCACTCTTACTTATGAAGCTGTTGCACAATTGACTGAGCTTGGTTTGGGTCAGTCAACATGTATTGGCATCGGAGGAGACCCAATAATAGGTACATCATTTACAGATGCAATGAAATTGTTCAATGATGATAAGCATACTGATGCTGTTATAATGATAGGAGAAATAGGCGGCAATGCAGAGGAAACCTGCGCTGCATATGTAAAAAGACATGTTAACAAACCCGTTGTTGGATTTATAGCAGGCAGAACCGCTCCGCCCGGAAGAAGAATGGGCCATGCGGGAGCAATAATATCAGGCGGAAAGGGAACCGCAGAAGATAAGATAAAAGCTCTTCAGGATGCAGGCATTTATGTTGCAGAATCGCCTGCAGAAATGGGATTAACTGTTAGGATGGCACTGAACTCCGCAAAGAAAAAAGGAAAAAAATCAGACAAAAAATCAGGCAGTAAATCAAAAAAGAAAAAAAGCTCAGCCAGTAAGTCAAAGAAGGTTCCCAAAAAGAAATAATATATGAACTACACAGTCATAAGGATTCGAAACGCGAAATTTTATGCTCATCACGGTGTGCTTGATACAGAGCGCATGAGCGGCGGAATGTTTGAAATTGATGCCGAAATGACATGCGACGTTACCGCAGCTGAAGCAGAAGATAATTTAAAGAAAACCCTTGACTATGAGCAGGCTTATAAGTTTATTAAAGAAGTAGTTTCAAGCGAGAAATTTTACCTGATAGAAGCATTGGCATACAGGATAGCTATGAAAATCATTGAAAACTTTCTGATGGTTCAAAAGGTTACAATTAAGGTAAGAAAACCTTCCCCGCCGCTTGGCGGATTAACAGACTATGTTGAAGTTGAACATTCTGAATACAGACATAAGCCGTCTTAGCATGGAAAATATTTAAGATGATCGAGCAGGTCATCCTCTGTTTCGGCTCAAATTCAGGCGGAAGGTTAAAGAATATTGAGGCAGCGATTAAACAAATATCACTTACCAGCGGCATAGGTATATTAGCCTTTTCTTCAATATATGAAGCAGAACCATGGGGCTACAGGAAACAAAGAAATTTTTTAAATTGCGCAGGTGTTTTTTTATGTAAATTAGCTCCTCAGGAATTAATGAATACCATAAAAAAGATCGAAAAAAAGCTTGGCAGAAAAAACAGGGGCAAATGGCATGCTCGCGAAATTGATATAGATATATTATTTTACGGAAAAAGAGTTTTTAAAAAAAATGATTTGATCATTCCCCACCCTTACCTGCATAAACGGAACTTTGTATTGAAGGCGCTTGCAGAGGTACTTCCTGGATTCATTCACCCGGTTTTGAACAAAAATATCAGCTATCTTTACTGCCACTCGTTTGATAATTGTAAAGTGAAGCTGTACAGAAAAGCAATTTGATCGGTAATATTTTAAATAATAACCAGATTAGCTATATAGCCATTGAAGGAGCAATAGGAGCGGGCAAGACATCGCTCGCAACTCTTTTGGCAGAACGGTTGAACGCTAAGCTTATTAAGGAAAATTTTAAATACAATCCTTTTTTAGGAAAATTTTATTCATCACCTGAAGAGTATGCATTCCGTACGCAAATGTTCTTTCTTCTTGAGCGTTATACACAGCTTCAGGAGCTTCATCAAAAAGATTTATTTCAGAATTTTATTGTTAGTGACTATATATTTGAAAAAGACAAAATCTTTGCATACATGAACTTAAGCGATGATGAGCTCAAAATTTATGAACAGGTGGCAGAGACTCTGGATAAAAAAGTAATTGTTCCAGATCTGGTGATTTACCTTCAGTCTTCTTTGGAAAGACTAATGGGTAACATCATTAAAAGGCACAGGGAAATTGAAATGGAAATCAGCAGGGAATACATTGAAAATCTGAATGAAGCATACAATTATTTCTTTTCTCGCTATAAAGCAGCAAGAGTTATGATAGTAAACTGCGATGAAGCTGATTTTGTTAACAGCAAGGATGATTTTGATAACCTTGTGAATGAAATTTTCAGGCCTGATTTCTCGGCCGTAAAATACTATAATCCTACACTCAGGAAAACAGCAGAATGATGCGTTATATAATTTTAGCTATGCTTGTTTATATTGCTTACCTTGTATTAAAAGGCATCATAAGAGGTTTTTCAGAAAAAACAGGCTCTCAAAACATTAACGGGAAAAAAACAAGGCGCTCATATGACCTGGACCAGGTGCAGGATGCTGAGTTCAGGGAAATAAAAAAAGAATGAGCATTATACATTAAAAGATATTGAGCAAGCTTGAAAAAGTTTTAGGAAATGCAGCATTAAAAATATTCAAAGGCTTTGTTATTGAAAAAGACATCAACTCCCTTGAAATTGATCACGCTTCAATAAAAAAAATACTTTTTGTTATTAGACACCAAATGGGGGATATGATCGCTGCTCTGCCAATGATGCGTTCTGTAAGAAGCTTTTATCCGGACTCTCAGATCATCCTTGTTACAAAAAAATCCACACGGTTTGAAGAAATTTTTAAGGATAACAATTCCCCTGTTAACGAAGTTAAATATTATGAAACCGGGATCGAGAATTTTTTAAAGCTTGCAAAAGAACTGAAGGATGAGAGTATAGACCTGGCAATTGTGCCTTCATCTGTGGTATTTTCTGCAACAAATCATTTACTCGCATATTACTCCAGGGCAAAATACCGTGCTGGGGTCAGGTCTAAAGATTATGAAGTGAACAAAACAGGGTATGTTTTAAATATCAAAAATGATTTTCTGTGGGATTCAAAAAAAGTACACCAGGTCGAAAGAAATCTTGATGTTATAAGGCAGTTGAGCATCAACATTTCAGATAATACCATCAGAATAACATTAAACGATGAAAATCAAAAATTTGCCGATAATTTCATTAAAGAACATTTCCCTGAGCTTACAAAACCTGTGATTGGATTTCATCCAGGTGCGGGCAAGCTGCAGAATGTATGGCCTGCTGAAAAATTTGCCGAGACTGCCCGGATGTTTTATCAGAAGACAGGTGCTTTTATTTTTATTTCTGAAGGTCCATCGGATGAAATATATGTTTCGGAAATGGAGAAATATTTGAAGGAAAAAAATATAACACAGTATATCAGGCACAAGGGAACATTAATGAATAACACTGCAATAATAAGTAAATTGAATTTATTTATCTCAAATGATACGGGGGTAATGCATCTGGCAGCAGGCTTAGATGTTCCTTTAATAGGTCTTTTTGGGCTTACAAATGCGTATGAATGGGGTCCTGTCGGAGAAAATAAGGTGTCTATACAGGCTTTCCGGCAGAATTTGAATAATATTGAACCTAGGGAAGTATTTGAAACCGGAATGACACTGCTAAATGTTTAGAATATTGCTATTTCCATCAATTTTTATAGCTTTTAATGAGCCATTTTGTCTTGACATTTCTTACTTCTAAATATATATTGCTTAAAAAAGAGGGCAAATTATAGAATAATTGTTAAAGGTTTTGATTTCGGGTTTATAAAAACGGATGCCTTTAGCAATATTTTCTGTATAAGTTTTATAGAGCCGAATTGAAATATTTGTTCAATTTCGGTTTTTTTATTTAAGAACTTAATTCAATAAAAATGAGTTTAACTAAAATCACCCTGATTATTGTCATGACGTGTACATACTCATTGTTATTTGCCCAGGATGCAGATATTTTTAGCAATTCACCCGGACTGTTCAGCCAGACAAGCAAAACCCAGGAGATGAATAGTAGTCTATTCTCACAAACCTCCCGTGATTACAGGGTGATCAGCTCAAATTCTACATACATTGAAGTGGAGTATACACTTACTGAGCCAAGAACCGATAATATTGAATTTAACGGTGAAAAACTTTCCGTATTTGAATTCCGTTCAGGAATAGCAAATGATTTGAAATATTCCGGCAGCCCCGACTTGAGATTCAGAAGCTTTGCTGTAATGCTGCCTTCGGAAAGAAATAATTCATTACAGATAATTGATTTTGATGTAAAAGAACAGCAAAATGTTGATATTGCACCAATTCCCCGGCTTGGTTCAACAAACCCAAACGACCGCAGCTTTGAGAATATATATTATACTTATAACAAGAACAGTGAATATTCTCAGAATAAATTTCTTCCCGAACAGTTTGTCTCAATTATAAACATTGGATTATTCAGGGATATTACAACAGGGAACCTTATAATTTACCCGTATCAGTATAACCCTGTAACAAAAATATTAAAGGTATATTCAAGAGTAAGAATAAGGATCAACTACGGTGAATCACCGGTGTTACTGAACAAACCCAGAAGCAAAGAAGAAGTAGCGCTTCTCAGCAATACTGCAATCAACTCAAATACAGCTATGAACTGGGTTAATCCTAAATACAGGGATATTTTCAGGGATCATATTGTAACAAACAGTGTGCTTGCTACAGGAGACTGGTATAAGATCGAGATTAAAGATAATGGTGACGGGTTAAGTGAGGGGATGTATAAGATTACAAAAAGCTTTCTTGAAGGTGCAGGCATAAATCTTTCGAACGTTGATCCTCGTACTATTAAGATGTACGGGAACGGAGGAGAGCTTCTTCCGGAGATGTTTATTGATCCAAGGCCGGTTGACCTGCAGCAGAATGCAGTTTATATTGAAGGTGAAAATGACGGGCATTTCGATAACAGCGATTATATCCTTTTTTACGCAAGATCAGTTAATCCATGGGTATATGATACAGTCCTTCATACTTATAATCATCAAATAAATTATTACAGCAGATCAAACTATTACTGGATCTGTTTTAATACACCCGGGAATGGCTTAAGGATGCAGTTATCTCCTTCACAAAATACAGGAGGAGCTATTAATGCGGGTTCATTTACGGAACATATTTTCTTTGAACCGGAGCAGGCAAATTTAATAAATGAAGGCAACCTGTGGCTGAGCATCAGGAAAAATCCTGGGCAATCTATTGAATGGACTACTACATTAACTGGCCTTGTAAACGGTTCTGAAATTTTATACAGATGCAAGCTGGCTTCACGGTGCCTGCCTCCGAATGTAAACAGTTTTCTTATAAAGGATGAATATTCCAATATGTCTGAATACCCTCTGCCTTTGGGGAATGCATCAACTGACTTTGGAAACTGGATAGATACACAGATTGGCATTTTTACTGTGAGTCAGTCTCAAAAAACTAATGGGGAACAGGTTAAGCTGCGGTCAACTTACAGTGCCTCTAACGGCGAATCCGAAGGATATCTCGACTGGTACGAAATTCTTTATAAAAGAAGGCTGAACTCAGCATCCGGCGATGTGTTAAGATTTAACTCACCTGATACCTCCGGAATAGTTGAGTATAATGTATCATCATTTTCCAGTAATAATATAAAAGTATTTGATGTTTCTTTAAACAGCAGTGTTAAAATAATCCAGCCGCTTAATGCAACATCATCAAATGTCCGTTTTCAGAGAACAGAGAATGCCGGAACAATAAGCAAATACTTTGTTAACGGCGAAAACGGCTATAAAGCCCCAACAGGTATTTCTTCAAGAATTTCCAACCAGAACCTGAGAGGGATTTCTACCGGTGCAAGCTTTATTATAATTACTCACAAAGATTTCATACAGGCTGCTGACAGGCTGAAAAATAAAAGAGAGCTTGGCGGGCCAACGAATCCTGATTACCTGAAAACAATAATCGTCACTGTAGACCAGATATACAATGAATTTTCAGGTGGTTTGGTTGATGCTGTAGCTTTAAGAGATTTTATAAAGTATGCATTTGAAAACTGGAACGAAAGGCCTGCATATGTTTGCCTTCTGGGAGACGGAGGGTTTGACTATAAAAATATATTATACCCCGGAGGTAACTTCGTTCCGCCATGGGAATTAACAAGTCCTGTTATTAACCAGGTTCAGGGTTTGACTACGGATGATTTTTTTGTGAATATAAATGGCCCCGCTATACCGGGTTTAGATCCGCGTATAGGAAGACCAGATA
>KanNP_Total_noBrdU_T14TCDRAFT_1000016_pt1 | contig 12360 bp, 5 predicted proteins | sample KannatnBrdUF14TC_FD_10625 | JGI IMG/M metagenome (IMG submission 10625)
GTCAAAGTTCTCACCACTTTTTTCAAGATATTGTAACATATCGACGCGATTGTTTTTTGCTGCGATATGCACACCAATATCGCCAATTTTTGTTCGCTGTGAGCAGGATAGATTATGGTTTTTTGCCTGGTTAACATTATTAATTCCGCCATATGCTATTGCATGATGGAGCATAGTAAATCCATTTTTGTCTTGGTGCTGAATATCAGATGGTGAAAAAAGTGGTAATAAAAAGGTAAGCAATGCAGGGTCTTTTAATTGAGCAGCAAGCAGAAGCATCGTTTCAGCATTGTTATTTTTTGTATTGAGTGGTGATTTATCGGTAAGAAATTGTACATATTCTATTTGATTAGATTGTATTGCAGTCATTATTGGAATGTTACCGTCTTTGTTCGCCATAGTTAATAATAGAGGATCACGTGAAATAAGAAGTTTGGCACAGGAAATAGATCCCTTTTTACTTGCGTAATGAAGAGCATTTTCTTTATTGGAATCGCTCAATTGTATATTGGCGTTAGCTGAAATTAAAAATTGTAATCGATTAATATATTGTTTTTCTGTTGCTTTTATAACGGCAGTTTTTCCTTCATAATCTTTTTCATTGATATTGCAATCAGGGTGCTGCATGATCATTGTATATATATTGTCTGCTGTTGCGTTGATCGTTGCGATAAGAAATGCAGATTCACCTTTTTTATTATTTTTTTTTATGTCAGCATTTTTTTTAATCAAATGCTTTACCAAAATTTCATTGTTATTGATAATATTGCGATGAAGTGCTGTGTGCCCATCGTTGTCCTGAGCATCAATAAGTGCTTTGTTTTCCAGTAAACAATCAATAACTGCTGGGGTTTTTGCTTTGTGAATAGGGCCAATGCCGTTAAGGCCGGTGAGATTTACATCTGCACCGCATTGTACAAAAAATTTGATTGCATCTATGTCTTCTGTGTCTCCCGCAAGCATTACTGGGGTTTCACAATGTTGTTTGGTTTTTGAATTAATTAGTGCTTTTTTTTGAGCAAGATAACGGTACACCTGTCGTTTCTTCTGTAGTATCGCGTAGTGAAAAACATTGTGATTATTGTTTGTGTATAAAAGAAAATTATAATTATAATTGTATAATAAATCTATAGTTATTGGATCATCTTTATCAGTACTTAAGCGCAGGGCTTTTATTTGATCATCATCAGTTGGCGTTGTGTCCTTTTTATTTTCAAGAAAGGCTTTGATTGTTGTATGATGCCCGCTTTTAATAGAGCAATCTAATGGAGTATCATCATTTTTATTTTTCTCTTTCATTTCTGGAACATTGGGGCCCCAAAAATAAGTTTGAAACCAGCCTCTATATTTGATAAGTTCTTCAACAACCTCAAGATAACCATTGAGGGCGGCAATATGTAATATGGTATTTCCTTCTATATCTTGTATTGCACAATCTTCATAGGCATCAAGTTGTTCTTTTATATAATCTAATTTTCCTTCTCGCGCTGCCTGAAAGAGTGGATGTTCTTGTGTATTTGAGAGTGAATAGGTATAAAAAGTAAACGATAGAAAAATTATAAGATAGTTGTTCTTTTTCATAATTATTGTGCCCATAAAAGTAATGAAGAATTATTAATGTTAGTATAGCTGTTGCGCATCAGATAACAATACGCTTATGCTGAAAATTATAAAAAAAGGGGCGTATGTATGAGAATAATTTTGTATAATCATATTCTCTGTTATTTTATTGTGAGCATTAGTGTAGCGTTGCATACAAAAGAATTTAAGCTTGGCATTGAAAATATTTCTATAGAATTTGTGCGCGCCATGTGTCCGGGTAAAAAAAAGGGTAATTGTGTGGTTGGTTTAATTACTAATCAGACAGGTGTTGATCAAAAAGGAAACAGATCTGTTGATATTCTACAAGCACGTGGTTTGACAGTAAATACTATTTTTGTTCCAGAACATGGATTTAGTGGCATTCTTGCTGAACGTGATGTACATGACTCTATTGATAAAAAAACAGGAATACCCATTATTAGTTTATATGGTAATGGTTCTGGTAAAATGATTTCTCCTGAACATCTTTCAGCAATTGACTGTCTTATATTTGATATTCAAGATTCTGGCATGCGCCATTATACGTATATTTCTACATTGCTTAACACAATGAAAATTGCCGCAACGCATAACAAATCATTTATGGTTCTTGATCGTCCCAATCCATTGGGTAGTGTAATGGAAGGGCCGTTGGTTGAGCCGTCATTGGTCTCATTTATTTCAATAGCGCCAATTCCTCTGCGACATGGAATGACTATTGGTGAGTTAGCGCACTATTTTAATGAACATATTTTGGAAAAAAAAGTGACGTTACGCGTGATAAAAATGAGTGACTATAATCGTACTGATGGATTTGTTGGTGATCTTATTTATCAGTTATCACCAAATTTACAATCATTACAATCGGTATATGGGTATAGTTTTTTGGGGCTATTGGGAGAAATAGAGCCCTTTGATGTTGGTGTAGGGACAGACATGGCTTTTCGGTGCATTACATTACCAGAAAGTATGCATGTGCCTGCAGTGGTATGGCGTCGACTACAAAAAGTGTTCAGTGCATATGGTGTAAAAAGTTTTATGTATTATCATCATAATAATAATAAACGGATGAGCAAAGGTTTGAGGTTAGAGTTTTCTGCAATAAGTGATATGCAGTCTTTTAAGTTATTGATTGCGGTTTTGAAATTTTTTAAAAAAGAGAATATTTCATTTTCTTTTTCTGCATCATTTAATAAAGCTGTTGGGACTAAACAGGTGCATGATGTACTAGCGGGTACATTATCGGAAGATCTATTTTTTGAGAATATTTTTCAACAATTACAACAATTTCATAGTCAAGCCGTATCTTCTTTTTTTTATTCACCGTCTCCAATTATTACCAAAACTTTAAAAAAAAATAGTGATTGTATTATATCCAAAAAATAAGATAATTGAAAAGTGCTTTTATAGCTATCCATGGCAATGCTAGTATATTGATAAATGCCCATGATACTGTTTTTAGTGGTAGGTTGTTGGGTACAGTGGATATTTCTATTGAGGGTACTGCGTTATCTGATTGTTTGTTTAAATTTTCTTTTTGGTAAGGCATTATATTGTTTGCCTTTTCTGGACAGGTCTTTTTTTGTGCGCGTATATTTATTTCTTTTAAAACTTTTGTTGCGTATGGTTGTAAATTATTATTATCAGTTTCAAATAGAGCCTGTATGCAGCGTTTAATATCGTTAAGAGTAAAGCCTTGTTCAAATAAATTTACATAGCTACTAATACAAACATTAAGCATCTCATTTATTTTATTAGTATGTATTTTTATCATAGATACAATTTGTTGATTAGTCTTATCAATAGTCAGCAGATCGTTGAGTCGACTATAACTAGTATGTAATTGAATAAATAATTCTAGATCAAAAAAGGCAGTGTCTAGCGTGCTGTTGTTAAGCATAGTTATATAGTATAGTAAAGCATTTATTATGCTTTTATAGTATTCGGTTGTGGGGGTAGCTATTGATTCCATTGGTGATTCTTCTGATGATCTTATTGGTAATTCAACTGGTAGATATTTTTGTAGTTCAATTATGCCACTTATTATGCTCTGCAAAGAATTTGTTTGTATTATTGATACGTTGCTAAATAGGTTCATATTGTTTTTTCCGTCTGCTTTTATACTATTAATGTTTTTAATATGGTTTTGTAAAGATGAATATAGGGGAGCATTATTGCTAGAAACGTGTGGTAAATACGCCCTGAGAATTCTTTTGTCTAGATTCATGATGGATAGGGTTTTAATAAAAAGAATTTTAGGGTTGATTGTGGTATATATGGCGTATTCGGTTTCCACTATTTTTTGTATTAATGTGTCTATATATTTTATTTTATTTGTTAACATTAATGATTTTTGTTTATGATTTTCATTATCAGTTATAAATGATAGTGATTGTTTTAAGCAATAGGCATAGATGATGTTTTTATGTATAGATGCTTCTTCTTTAATCAGTTTTATACATTCGCTTGCTAATTTTACTGCTTCTTTAAAGTCCTCTTTGTCTGTTAGTTGTTGCAGCTGAGCATTATTCATAATTATTAATAGTGCTATATCTCGTATGGTATTTATAGTCTTTATATAGTCATCTATTGCAAGACAATATGGTTTATCAGTGTGTTGAGCAGGCATAAGATTTGTTTTGATGGTATTTAAAAGTTTTTCAGTAAAAGAGCTTTTTGTTTGACGTCTATTATTGTTTTTAATTATAGTGCTATAAAATTCATCAATGTGTTTGTTAATTGTGTTTTTAAGGTCGATGGTGTTGTCTGGTAGATTGTTGTTTTGTTGTGAGTTGAGGGTTTTTAAATTATTCAAACTATTTGTTATTGTATTGCTGCCTTTATAAATAGTTATTGCAGTTTCAAACATCTTTTTAACGGCAGGATTGTGAGTTGATTCCATGCCATGCAGCATGATATTCATAAACAGCAGACTTATTATGGCAGAGTACATGGTATTGCAATAATTCATGAGCATGCATCTCATTAATATGGGTATTCTATGAGCACCTTATAATTGTTATGCATGATATAAATTTTATATATAAAAAAGATACTGTTTTTTTAAAAAGTAAATGAGATTGGTCTATTTTAGCTCCACCAATTCCAAAAGGCAAGACATCTAAATACAAATTTTATTGCAGTCCATGGGAAAGTAACTATAGTCCATAATATTGATTGTCTTGTTGGTTCTATTTGTTGTGTGGCTATTGTGTTTTGTTTTATACTAATTATTGGTTGTAGTTTTGTTTCTGTTGGTTGTATTGTTGGTGCTATTGTATTGATTTCTTCTATTATTACTTGACTACTTGATTGATTAGGTTCTTGTTTGTCGTGCGTTTCAGTTGTGGTATTTAGTTGTGGCTTTGGTGTTAGTTGCTCTATATTATTTTCAATTATTTTTATAGCTTTATTTATATTATCAGAATCAATATTTTCATATTGTTTTAATTGTTTGATTAGTATATTTAATTGTTTAATTGTTGTTAGATTCGAATTTTCTAATATTGGGCAATTTTTTATTATGCTCAGATAACTTAATAATGTTGTTATTAATTCTTTATATAGAGCATTGTTGCTATCAGTAAGTTCTTTTTTTGGTAAAAACGAGATTAAGGTTTTTATACAATTATAAACAGTATCAAAATTTGTCAAATCAGCATTATTATCTGATGACAAAAGCTGTGTATGAGCGTTTATTCTAACGATTATATCTTTAATTTTTGTTTGTATATCAGTAAGATGTTCAATAGATTGTGTATAGTATTTTTTAAGATCAAGATTATACTTTATTCCTTTTTCACTATTATTTAATGTGTCTAAATCGTTTTTAAGAATATTGAGATCATAATGTATTAATGCAGCAGGGCTTATACTATTTTGATCATACTTTGTAAATATCAAATCTCGTATGTTGTGTAATGTGTCATTCTGTTTTTTAATGTTTTGAAGCTCTGGTGATGGATTGGCGATCATGCTTTTTGCATTTTCAATGCATGTGTTTAAAAATGCATTCTTTTCATTTATATTAATAGTTTTATCTATAAGAGTATACCAAGCTTGTTTGCTTTGTTCTAAAGTTCCTATAGGTTCAGTTACTATTTGACAGTTTATCCATTCAGTTAAGATTTCTTTCATTGTTGATTCAATTGTTTCAAGAAGAGGAGCAACAATGTTGCTTTGATCATTTTTATCAAAACGTAGTAATACGTTGTGCCATAAAGCTAGATTGTTACAATGCTTAAGTAAATTTTTGGGCATTGTTTGACATGTTTTGGTTAAAGATAATGATAAGGTATCTATAATTTCTTTGTAAAAATGATGATCAGAGGGAGGAATGATTTTCTTTGGTAGATATTTTATTATGCTTTCTATGTGAATTATTAGTTTATCAAGGTTGGTAATATTGTTTAAATTTTTTTTATATAGTTGTATTATACTTTCTGTTGTATTGATAAGATTGATGAAGGTCTGTTCTTCTTTATTAATATTGTTGATAGCACTCTCAAGTTCTTTTAATAATTCTTGTTGATAATTTAAATTGTTGTTTGTTAATTTGTTCTTGTATTCGCTTAATTTTTTAAAGTGTGCTATAAGGATTGTATAATCTTGAAATAATATTTCTGATGCTACATAATATTTACAAGAATAATTAGAAGTATATAATTCTATTAATTTCTTTATTTCTTGTTGTTCTTCTTTTTCTTTATTTAGCTTCTCTCTCTCTAGCTTCTCTTTTTTCTCTTTCTCTAGTTTCGCTTGTTCTACTCTCTCTTGCTTTTGTTGAAAGAATTCTACTAAGACTTCTATTTTCCATTGTAGTATTGAATGAGATTCTACCAATGGAGAAGATCTGTGGGAGCTATTGTTAAGAATTTCAACAAAAGATTTTAATGATTCATGAAGTTGAATTAAACTGTTCGTTTGTTCGTTATTTTGTACGTTATGGGTATTGTCATTTATTTTATTTAGACATAGCGTTAATGTCTCTACAGCTTTGGTATCAAAAGGATGGTCAAGAGATGTTAAAGCAGGTGTTTTTGGTAGATATGATATTGTAGTTTCTGCATGTTTAATGAGGTCGTAGAGGTCATTAACCGTTGCTAATGTTGCTTCATGCTTTTCTAGAATCTCTAGTTTCTCTTTTGTTTCTTTCTCTAGGTCCTCTAGTTTTTGATCAATTTCGTCTATAGTATCTTTGATAGGTTGTTTTTTTTCTTGTGGTGTGATTATTAGTAATTTGTTAAGTAAATCTCTATGATTTTTTGCATCATTTTGATTGATTATTTTTTCCCCTTGCAAATTTATAGGTAGTTGGTTCTTTAGATCTTTTAATGATTGCCATAGTAGCTGTTTATCTTTTTTGTCTGTAATAATTTGATTAGTATCATCTATACTTATTTGTATTGTTTTGACTGCATCATTATGCAATATTGATGCACTGATTTCGTTGTCTGAATAAGTAGTTTTTTGGTTATCTGATTTGACTATGTTAAGATAGACTTCTAAAGATTTTAAATAGATTTCCCATTCATCTATTGTAATAATTTCTTTGTTTTCATTTTTTATTAAAAGTTTCTTTTTTGTTTCTTCTGTCTTTTTTTTGGCTTTAGCCAGTTTTATGCTGTTTTCAATTTTTTCAATTGTGGCTTGAATTTCTTTAATTCTATTATTGATTTTATTTTTTTCATTATTATTAACTGTTTCAACTAAGCTTGATTTTTCTAAGCTGAGAAGATTTTGTGTCTCTTTTAAATAATTTTTCCATTCTTTAGTAGTAATGGGCAAGCGTTTTTGTGTTTTATTATTAATAATATTTTTTAAATTATTTATGATTGTAGTTTGTTTTTGTTTTGCTTGTTTTATGTTCTTTTCTTTAATAAATATAAGTGTATTTAATTGATTATCAATAAAATCTCTTAATGTTTCATCACAGTTAATTTTTGTGAATGCTTTTTTAAATTCATCAAATGATAATATTAATTGTGGTACTTTTTCGCTCCATTCATTTTCTTGATTAAAAACTGGTATAAATTGATTATCTAATTCTAGTGAAAAAATTTGCCTATTTTTGATATATTGGAGACATTGAACAGATTCTTTATCTTTTATTAAACGTGCTTTATAAAATTCATTACTCCATAGTAATTGTAAAATAAATATTCGTATATTACTATCCCATTTTTGTGTATTTATATATGAGATCAGGTCCTTAGGGTTGTTGATAAATCGTATTTTGTCATTTTTTTTTCTAGTTTCATTAAAAAATATGGTGCTATTTTCGCATGATTTCTGTATTTTTTTTAATTGATTTTCTAAAAGTGATTCTATTTGTTTATTAGTTGTATCATAGACATCTATTATATTATTTTTACATACATCAATATTTGCTGCGAAAGAAGATTCATTTATTTTATTTATAGTGTCATTTAGTATCTGTAGGCGAGTGCCTTTTTGGGAGAATGTAATAAATGGTTCAATCTTGATGTAAGCAATAAAATTGTTAATGTCTTCTGTTATTCTTTCTTGAGTCGTTTGCATTACATACTGACTATTTGGATCAACGGCTTTTTTTCCTTGATGTTTAGTACATAAAGTTACTATTTCATCTAGGTTTTTAATTATATTGTTTTTATAGGTAGTCAATTGAGTTTTTATCATACGAGCTTCTTGTTGAGATAGTATTTTTGGACCCCAAACCCACCCAGAGACACAGTCTATCATCCCATGAGTTGGTGTGTAGGAGCATATAAGAGACAAAACAACAAAGAAGATAGTATTGCGCAAGTTCATAATTTATGATCTCATCTATAGTAGACATTATATATTTATTATTATCTTATTGTCTATTATGCATGAGTTATGATTTTTATGCAAAAAAAGAACAGCACTCACACTATAATTAATGTGAGTGCTGTTACTTTTATCTAAACTTCATGTGTGAACAGATAATGTTTATTGTAGTCTTTCTAGTCCTGCACCTTGATTTTCATTAGCAGTTCTTCTGCCGCCTTGTTGTGCTCTAAATTCTATTCCACTCTCTGTTGGATTCATACCAACCTCTTGCATCATGCTTTCTTCGCCACTTTCTTGTGGCTGTGAGCCTGGGCTCATTATAAATGCAGGAGCAGGCCTTTTAGTGCTTTCTATTTTTCTTGTAGGTTGTTTCATCGCTGCATCAACTGGAGAAAAGGTTGCAAGAATAGCCATTGTAGCAAGTAATAATGCTTTAGAGTAATTCATAGTGATTCTTCCTTTATAAAAGGTTAATAAGATTATCGACATCTATCTTATTTTCTATTATGCATGAAAATGGTAGTTTTGTCAAGCTTATTAGGCAAAAATATTTTAAAAAAATGTGACAGGCTGTATGATTTGCTGTCTAGAAGGGACATTGTGTAGGTTTTAAAAAAAAGGGGTTATGGGGCATATTATTTTATAAAAAAGGCCCTTTTTGTGGCAAATGAATTACCCATAGACGTTTTTATAAATATCTTTTTTAGAATGAATGTCTTGTTTTTATTTGTAGTTGCTCTGTTTTTTTGGATAAAAATGGCATGATCTTAGCTTCTAGTTGGGGTAATAGAATGGAAAGTATGATGTTGTTTTTTTTACTAAATGAATTTTTTTCATTTCGATCGTTGTAAAATATTTAAGAATATATTTTCAATAAAAAGTTGAAAAAAGTATTTGATTATAGGGAACTTAGTCATTATCCTAGAGTAATACACTGTATTGTCTATTTTCGCATAGCAACTATTTTTAAAAAGTTTTATAAAAAAAGTGGAATTTTTTGTTACGTTTATAATGCTTTAAAAGCGAATCGTTCGTGATATTTATTAGTGCAATAGTTTGTGTACAAGTGGGGAACGTTTAAAAAATTAAAGGATGATATGGAACAGCAGAATCGAGTTTCAGCCGTGCCGTTTATGGCGAATGATACGAGCGAGAAAGTGGAAAAAAAATTATATATGTTTTCTGTGGTGCACTCTGATGGAACAAAAGAAGTATTGAGTGAAAAACGGCTGCGACAAACGATTGGCTGGGCCTGTATTGGCTATGAATCATTTGTTGATGAGGAGCTTATTTTTAGTGAAACATTAAAAAATGTTTTTGACGGTATTACTTCTCATGGCATTATTGATGCATTAATTTTATCAACCGTTAGTTTTATTGAGCGTGATCCCGCGTACGGCAAAGTTGCGGTGAGGATGCAATTAAAAAAGTTATTTAAGCAAGTAACTAATTCTTCTATTGAAAGTATTGATAGTGCACAAGTATATAGTAAATCATTTATACATGGTATTACAGCGGGCATTACGCTTACATTGCTTGATGAGCGTTTGGCTAGTTTTGATTTAGAATTTCTTGCGCAGCAGTTACGGCCTGAACGCGATAATCTGTTTGATTATATGGGGATTAGTACATTATATAAGCGGTATTTTCTGAAATCAGAAACGCGGCATATTGAATTGCCACAATCTTTTTGGATGCGTGTTGCTATGGGGCTTTCATATAATGAAGTTGATAAAAATAAAGCAGCGGCTGAATTTTATCAGTGTTTATCCTGTTTGCATTATGTCCCCAGTACGCCAACATTGTTGCATTCAGGCTTAGTGCGTCCGCAATTGAGTTCGTGTTTTCTTTCAACGGTAGAAGATGATCTTGTTGATATTTTTAAAAGTTTTTCAGATTCTGCTCAGCTTGCAAAATGGTCGGGTGGCGTTGCTGTTGATTGGAGTAATATTCGTGCATGTGGAGCGATGATTGATTCTATTAAAACTGAGAGTCAAGGGGTTGTGCCATTTTTAAAAATTAATAGTGATGTTGTAGCGGCAATTAATAGAAGTGGTAAGCGCCGTAGTGCGGCGGTGGTATATCTTGAAACATGGCATTTAGAAATTGAAGATTTTATTGATTTGCGTAAAAATACTGGCGATGAGCGTCGTCGTACGCATGATATAAACACTGCACATTGGATTCCCGATTTATTCATGAAACGTGTGCTTGCTGATGAGCAGTGGACATTGTTTTCTCCTGAAGAAACACCTGATTTGCACCATATGTATGGTAAGGCATTTGAAAAACGGTATGTGGAATATGAAGAATTAGTACAATTGAATAGTATTGTGATGTATAAAACTATATCAGCACGTGGTTTATGGCGTAAAATGTTAAGTCGTTTGTTTGAAACGGGTCATCCATGGATTACGTTTAAAGATGCATGCAATGTTCGTTCTCCTCAAGATCATGTTGGTGTTGTGCATAGTTCTAATTTGTGCACAGAAATTACTCTTAATACTTCAGCGCAGGAAATTGCAGTATGTAATTTAGGTTCAATCAATCTTCCATTGCACGTAAAGGATGGCACGCTCGATAATGAAAAATTACACAATACCATTACGCTTGCAGTGCGTATGCTTGATAATGTGATTGATATTAATTATTATCCGGTTGAAGAAGCACGTACATCTAATATGTTACATCGTCCTGTAGGTCTTGGTGTTATGGGATTTCAGGATTTATTATATCATGTTAATATCAATTTTTCGTCACAAGAAGCTCTTGTATATGCAGATGAAGTGGCAGAAGCTATTGCTTATCATGCAATTTTTGCATCATCTTTATTGGCAAAAGAGCGTGGTGCATATAAAACATATAGTGGATCTAAGTGGGATCGTAATCTTTTTCCACAAGATACCGTAGATCTTCTTGAGCAAGAGCGTGGGGTGCCAATTGATGTGCAACGGGCAGGTGTGCTTGATTGGTCAATAGTGCGTCAGCATGTACAACAATATGGTATGCGTAATTCAAATGTAATGGCAATTGCTCCAACAGCAACGATTGCAAATATTGCAGGAGTATTTCCATCGATTGAACCAATTTATAAAAATATTTATGTAAAAACAAATATGAGTGGTGAATTTACGGTAGTAAATACTTATTTGGTTGAAGATTTAAAAGCATGTGGTTTATGGAATCAGGAGATGCTTGAATTACTTAAGTATTATGATGGCAATCTTCAGATGATTGAAGCTATTCCGCAAAAATTAAAAGATAAGTATCAAGAAGCATTTGAGATTGATCCTTTGCATCTTATTAATATTACTGCACGTCGTGGTAAATGGCTTGATCAAAGTATATCTCATAATGTTTTTATGCAGGGCGTTTCGGGTAAAAAATTAAATGATATTTATATTGCTGCATGGAAGGCTGGTCTTAAAACAACATATTATTTACGAACTCTTGGGGCAAGTCAAATTGAAAAGGCAAGTCTTGATGCGAATAAGTTTGGCTTTACTCAGAAGCGTATTTATAAGACAATGGAAACAGTTACGCCAACACAGGTGGCAATTGAAAAGCAGGATAGTATAGAAATAGATGAAGACATAGTTTCGGCAGGCGCATCATGTACATTATCTGATAATCCTGAGTGTGATGTATGTCAGTAATCATTGTAGGTAATAAGGAAACATAATGAATAAAAATGGAATTATTAATAATTCAACGGTAGATCCTAATAAAATTTTACCAATGAGATATCCATGGGCACGTCAACATTATAAAGATGGTGTTGCAAATAATTGGACACCAGAAGAAGTTTCCATGCAACATGATGTTGAACAGTGGAAATCAATGACGGTTTTAACAAATGCTGAACGCCGACTCATTTTGTGGAATCTTGGTTTTTTTTCTACTGCTGAATCGTTAACAGCAAATAATTTAGTGTTGACGGTGTATAAACATGTTACCAATCCTGAGTGTCGTCAGTATCTTTTG
>KanNP_Total_noBrdU_T14TCDRAFT_1000018_pt1 | contig 12269 bp, 11 predicted proteins | sample KannatnBrdUF14TC_FD_10625 | JGI IMG/M metagenome (IMG submission 10625)
TTGGAAGAGATAACAATGGTTACAGGACGGAAAATATAGAGAACGGCGAGATTTTTAAAATGGCAAAGGATATAAACGATGCAAATATGCAAATGATCATTCATGCAATAGGTGATAAGGCGGTAACAGAGGTACTGGACCTTTATGGATCGTTTTATAACCCTCGAATCCTTACAAGGCACAGAATTGAGCATGCGCAGCACATCAGTGATAATGATATTGACAGGTTTAAAAAATATAATGTTATTGCTTCGGTTCAGCCGCTGCATTTAAAATATGACGCACGAACCGTAAAAGAAAAGCTGTCGCAAAAATTAGCTGATCATACCCATAATTATCAAAAGCTGATTGAATCGGGAGCAACCGTAATTTTTGGGACAGATTTCCCTATTGTAGAAGTAAACCCATTAGAAAATATAAGACTGGCAGTTACCAGGAGTACAAAAGACGGCACATTCACTCCTGAACTCTCAATTGGCCTGCACGAATGTATAAAATGTTACACTGTCAATAATGCTTACTCAAATTTTAATGAAAACACAATTGGTTCCATAGAAAAAGGCAAACGTGCGGATTTCGTAATCATGGAGGACGATTTATTTGAGATTGAACCGGATACTATTTCCGGTGCTAAGGTCCGGAAAACATACTTTAATGGCGCTGAAGTTTATTCTATGATCTGAATACTTTTACCATTTCAAAAACTGCGATCCCGTACGCTACTGAAACATTCATTGAATGCTTAAACCCGTATTGAGGGATCTCAATAGAAAAGTCTGCTATTTCAATTATTTCACTTGAAACGCCGGTGAGTTCATTTCCCAGGACAAGGCATAAAGGAAAATCATTTTTCTTTAGATCACTAAAGTCCCGGCTGTTTTGTGTTATTTCAAGGGCTGCGATCTTTACTCCCTTTGATTTTAAGATGCTTAATGCATCAGCAGGGTTTTTGAAATGTTCCCATGGAACAGCATTTGTTGCGCCAAGCGCAACCTTTTCAATCTCAAGTCTTGGGGGGTGTGGAGTGTAACCCGTTAAGTAAAGCTTTTCAATAAGGGCAGCATCACTTGTCCTGAAAATTGACCCGACATTGTAAATGCTTCTTATGTTATCACACATTACATAAATGGGATGGCGCTTAATGTTTTTAGCTTCATCAAGCGATATTCTTTTTTTGCCGACTTCTTCGTGTGACAGTTTTTTCATTTTATTATAGTAATTAAAAATATGCCCTTACTTCTGCAGTCCCGGTGTGTATTACCCTCGATTTATCCTCTGCCCTGCCGAAATAGTTAACCGTAGCCTGTATAAAATTGCTGATCCTGTATTCAAAATTTAAGCTCCAGAAATAGCTTTTACCGAATACAAGTCCTTTAGTCAGGTCAAATGGTACAAAAGCAGGATTAGTGTTAACAAGTGCTTCATTTCTTGAGATTTCTGATCTTAAAGTACCTTTTCCCGAAAATGAATATATAAACCTGAAAGTCTCAATATTCATATCGGCCTTCGTTGGCTCAGTTGGATAAAAATCATTCGCTCTTTTCAGTTGAACTTTAAAACCTGCTTCAACCGATACATTTGGTTTATAAACTATCTCAGAATTTATGCTTTCAGTATTTATATTCCAGTTTCTTATTACAACATTTGGCGCCTGGTTACGGTCTATTTCCGTAACATAATCTGAGATCAGGGCCAGATCCTGTGTAAACGATAATCTTAATCTTGCAGTACGTTCAACATCCAGGATGCGTTCATTGCCCGAAAAATACTGGTTAAATCCCTTCCTCTGAACAAATCTCAGCTTAATACCAAAATACTCATGATTTTCAAAAATACCAATATCCTGCTGAACTGTCGCTGCTCCTGTTATAGTATTAACATCATTCTGAAATGTGCTGAACTTTAAGAAATAAATATTCTTTGTATCGGGGTCTTTGCTTTTTTCAGCAACACTTAGATATGTATCAAAAGTGATATTTGTCAGAATATCATTCAGAATATTTTTTTTCTTAAAGGCAACAAATCGTGAGGGAACAATGTTTATCGCGGCAGAGCTCTGCAGATCTGTTGTTGGGAATAATTGGTCAGTCGGGCGGATTATCTTAATATAATCCCCGTCAAAATTAGTAAGCACAAATTCATTTTCATCCTGCAAACCATTTCCATTCAGGTCGCCAAGATATTTATAGTTGCCCTGCCCTAAAGGGACCCTGATAAAAACAACCTCCAGCCGTGATGTCCTTTCACTTGATACTTTATAGAACAAATTGGTATTAAACCCCCTGTTCAGGAACCATACATTTCCCTGTGAAGTAACAAGAACCGTCCTAGAGTCAGAGAATCCCTTATCATGAAAAACCGGAGTGTATTTTCTGTCATTAAAAATAACATCACCAGAAGCAGAAAGAAAATCAAGATTTTTAAGCCTGACCCCTATTGTACTTGTGTATGAATTGGATTGTCTTGCCATACTGCCTTCATTATAAAGATCATCCATGCGGTAGTTGAACTGATATGCCAGATCAAGGTTATACAGGTCAGTAATTATCATCTTTGGTATAAACTCATAAAACCTGAAGCTGCCGGAATTTGTAGTATCAAAATTTAGAGACCGGGTTTGTTTATCTTCTCCGTTAAAATCAAAAACTAAGTTGTACTTTCCCAGTTTTCTGCTTTTAAATGGGGCCAGCTTATAGTCAAATCTGCCGTATTGGCGGAGCCATTTTCCTCCATAGTCTATATTTTCATCATTGCTCGATATATAATCAATGTAATAATTCGCAGAGGGAACCGAAAGAGAATCTCCATTAAAGCGGAAATCCACAGCTCCGCGAATTGAGCTGAATTTATCACCGCGCTTTATTTTTCCGCCAATTGTACTTATACTCAGATAATCCTTAGGTTTAATTGATAAACCCAGTTCGCTTGTTGACTCGGTAAGCTGAAGACTGTCCTGGATATCCCAAACACGGTCATATTCTACCATATTAAGCCTGTCCACAGCATTGTAAAGCTTATTAACTACCCTCTGGCGGAATAACATATCAACGCTTCCGAGGTTTAAGCTCCCGATCTTAAATTCCTTAGGATTAAACGAAAGAGTTGAAACAAAAGCTCCGCCGCGGTTTTCCGAATCGTCTGCATCGGAGAGGAGATTTTTATCAAAATCGCTAGCTGAGCCCTCGGCTGTCAAAGTAAGCGATTTGGAAAGCTTCAGTTCAAATCCAAGATCCGCAGACTGGTATCCGACTGGCAAAGGGAAAAAAACTATAGGAAGATACCCCCCAAGGCCTTTGCCCGCAAAAACAAATGCAGCACTGCTTAAGCTGTTATAATCACCTTTTCCCTGCCCAACAAAAGAAAATGCAACAAGGAACAATGCATTTGTATCACCCGGGGCATAACGGTAAATTGTATCTAACTGTGAATTAATCAGTGTATCTACCTGTACGTATAAACCAAGAGGTCTTCCGGTACTGTCCCTCCCGGCAAACACCACTCCGCTTTTTGATGCTTTTAGCCTGTCATCGCCTGAGAGTGAAATAACTGTTCTGTCTGAATCGCTTAAAATAAAATCAATGGGTTTATTAGGATCATCGCGCTCGCGAATATAGGATAACGATAGCTTTAGACGGTCATTGAAAACCATCGTCCTGGTTTGTCCGGCAATAAAACTCCTTGAATATTTCTTATCTGAATATTCAAAATCAACAACTATACGCGATGCATTTGTTATAAGTCTGTGGTTAGTGAACTTTATCTCTCCGTTTGAATAATCAATGGTATAGTCATTTGACTCACCCCTGACCATTAGTAACCCGTCAAGGTATACTTTCTCAGTACCAGCAATAACTACAATATTAACCTCATTGTCTGCTCCAATAAGTCTGTAAGGTCCCTGGACACCATCTGTACCCGTCAAGCTGTTTGAGTTAAACCTTCCTCTTGATACAGCCCCGGAAACAAACAATTCTGTTTTGCCAAAATTAGCCAAGCCTTTTGCTCCCTGGAGTTTTTTTGAAAAAGTGAAAAAATCACTGTTTGTAAAACCTACATTTATATCGCCTAGCGTGGTAATAATATTACTAGAGCGAAGCTCAATGAAAACATTATCAATTTCCTGAAGTTTTTGAGTATTCCCTTCCGGCTGAATAGGCGTATTTTCGTCAGTTAAGGCAGCGGTTATATCAATATCACTTGAAAGCTTGCCATCTAACTGAAGGCGGAAACCCGACTGGAGTGTAAGATCCCTGTTATTTCCGACTGTGAATCCCCTGAAAATGCTTCCGGATTTCTGCAGATCGCTTCCTGAAAAAATATCTTCAATGAAGTCAGGCTTTATGGCGGCAATTTTAACGGTGTCCCCGCTGGCGGTATCAAGCTGGTTCAGCACTTCAAATTTTGAATATGTATCGGGAATATCAAACGGAAAGTTTTTATACGTAATGATAAGCTGTAGTCTTTCCGGCTGGCCGCTGTTAATTACGTCGTCAACAAACAATTTACTCAGCTTTATTTTGCCATAACGATAATCAATACTGAAATTTGAAAGGCTTTCTTCCGTTGAATCAGAATAAACAGTAACACTTCCAAATATTAAAAATTTATCAGGCAGCGATATAACTGTATCGGCCCCGGAAACGGTTGTTACAAATTTTTTATAGTTTATATCGTTAAAGGTTTTGGGCTGTGAAAGTATACTTCCAGCGGATATTAAAACCAATATAAACGCAATTTTCAGGTTTAGCTTCAACTAATACCAGCCTGCTTAATTTGGGATATTTCACCCTTCAGTTTTGAGAATTTACAAGGTCAGTGAAATAATATTTCTCATAATCCTTGTGATTTGAAATTAGGCTTTCAATAATTGGTATTAATCTTTCATCCGAAAGTTGAAATTGGTTTGGTTTGTGCTTAGCTTTATATTCTGCTTTAATATTTTCAAGGGTTGAAAAAGTCATCAGTTCTTCTTCATCAAACTTGCTCCATTTGGCGCCGGTTGAATAACTGTAAACATCTTTGAAGAATATTATATAGTCACCGTTTGAATCACTTCCAATATCATATGTTTTATAAATTATCCTGACGGGGAAATTCTGTTTCTCCTCCTCTGTCAGATCGTACATCATGGATTTTTTGCTGTTTGCCCACCAGCTTATATCCTGGCTGAAAACCATTTTTTTAACAATAAACCTCTTCATTTTATCAATGTTACCGTTATCATTTCTTACGCAGCCGTGCGAAAGCGAGCGATATTCACTTTTCAGAAGATAGTTTTTATTTGTACCGTGGAAATAACGCAAAGAGCTCTCATCATAGTGCGCGGCAAACAGTCCAAGCGGGTTACCGGGCCCCGGAGGTGTTGCCGGTTCTAAAGGATCACTGTCCGGGTCTTTCCACGATGGCCAGTTACGAAGCCTGAATATGTTATAATGACCGGTATATGTCTTTGTGCTCGGCTTGCCGATCACATTTGGCCATACATCGATCAATAATGTATCATTGTTATAAATCTGATAAATTCTTGATGTAAACTCCGGAAGGTTGAGCTCCCAAAGCATTACCGGGTGCTGAACAAGATAATGCTTGGGCACATTGAAGCTAAGATAAACATCAACATCACCAAGTGTATCGTTAACAAGTTTTTTTGATATTTCTTTTGAGCCTATTATTACCTGTATCTCATTTTCACTAATAATAGGGAACTGATCGTGCATATAATCTTCTATCTGTCCGTCAATATCATCAACACTTTCAATTGGAAAGCTGATCTTTTCATAGTCTGCACCGGTTGAAGTATTTACTACGGTTTGTACAGTCTCTTCAGCGATTTTAGTTGACTGGTGCGCATCCTGGCTGTAATCAACCCTGGTAATTACAATTGCTGCTGTAAAAATGACCGCAAAAACAGCGAAAAACTTATATTTTCTTAATTTTTTCAAGTTTTTTTATTATAGAACTTGGAATTTACCTTAAAATTCATATTTATTCAAACCATATTTCAGTGAAATAAATTCATCATATTGTATGACTTATAAGGTTATAGGATGTGTTTTGTTCCGGTAAATAATGAAAGATTTTAAGCAAAAATTTTATGATATTTCAGGCCTTATCCAAACGGAGTTTGACCGAAATCTGCAGCTTTACGGCAATCAAATACAATGCCGTAAAGGATGTTCAAAATGCTGCAGCCAGATATTTAACATTACTCCGCTTGATGCGTGGATTATAAGCGGGCATGTTAAATCATTAACTCCGGGGGCCCGGAATTCACTTAAAGCTAGCGCCGGAAAATATAAAAAAGGTGAACCATGTCCTGCTTTGGGAAACCAAGGAGAGTGTACCATATATGAAGCCCGGCCTGTTATTTGCAGACGGTTTGGAATGCCAATCTATGACTACAAAAATCCTGAAAAAATCCATGCATGTGAACTGAACTTTAAAGAAGGGGATGAAATAACTGACGATAAGCTGATACCAAACCAAACTGAAATCGGTAAAAAATGGGATGAGCTGAAAGATGAATTTGGAACCGGCTCCTCTACAATTGCTGAGGCGATCTTATTGGTTTAAAGAGCATTGTTTTACCTTGTCTAAATGCGTGAATTGCGGTAAATTTGTTGCTGTAAATCTGTAAATTTCATAAATTTTCCAATCTAAGATGTACGAATCCGATAAAATAATGTTTGAAATATACCAGGATAAGCTGTATAACCAGAAATTCCGTGTTGTATATTATACAGAGCTTAACGAAAACAATAAACATGCAGAAATCAACCGGGCTCTGGCCGGTTCAAGCTTCTTCGACGGCTTCATCAAAGATTACCGCAAAGAAGAAGCTAAGCAGATAATAGAGGATATAGTTAAACAGCTTAACGAAGGCCATTTGATCAAAAAAGAAGACATAAGGGAAAAACTTAAGGGATATATTCCCTGACACTAAACTCAACGCTCTGCAGTATGTAATTTATTATCTGCAATATGTAATCTTCAATTAACCTTCAGTAACCCCATTTGGAACACAAGCACAATAACATATTTATTGATGAGCTGAGTACACACTGGAAGTTCACTGCCGGAGCGGTTATAATTTCTGCACTAATTATAGGGGTTCTAAAGATCCAGTTTTTTCCTCAAGGGATTGTTAATACAGAAAGCCTGTTTGAGGGTTTTTTCATATCACATCTTTTTTTTGCATCGCTCACCCCCGCTTCACTTCTTTCGAAATATAAACGCGCACTTTGGCTTGGAGTTATAGTTGCCATACTTACTTCATCAATTACATGCACGCTTAGTGATATTGTTCTGCCTTATTTGGGCGGCATTATATTAGGGTATGACATGCATTTTCATATTTGCATTATTGAAGAGCCAGTCCTTGCATGGAGTTTCATAATCTCAGGAGCACTTATAGGTTTTCTTCTTTCACAGTCTGTACGCAAGTTATCAAGGTTCACTCACGGGCTTCATATATTGCTCTCCTCTACTGCAGCAGGAATGTATCTTGTGACTTATGGCGTTGATGTAATTTCTGTAAAGGCTCTTTTATTCCTGCCCATTCTTATCATCTCTGTGCTTGTGCCGTGCGTAATGAACGATATCGGAGTCCCTTCTTATATTGTGTCGCTTAACCCATCATCAGGTACGGATAAAAAAGTCCTTCTCGATGAGATCCACAGTGAACACCATGATCACCACCATTAACAAATAGCGAAGTGTGAAATAGTGAGATAGCGTTTTAAATAGCCTAATTTGCAGGTATATCGTCAATCATTATGGGATCCGGGTCAATTGAATCGGGTTTTGAATTTGGAATTTCCTGTTTGTCTATTAGATTTTTTGCTTTGTAGATTCCTGAGATATAAATAATAACTGCACAAAATATAACTGCCAGCGGAATTCTGTATAATAAGTCAAGATGACCGAAAGATATATAAAAAATAGCAATTGCAATCGCATCGATGGCTATAATTCCTAAAACTCTTGGTATTTCATATTCTACACGGTAATATTTCTGAACAATGATGTAAATGTATACAGCCATTGAAACATAGCTTATTAACGTAGCAGCTGCTCCCCCCATTATGCCGGCAACAGGAATTAGCGCAAAACATACAATAATGTTCAATACAGCCCCGAGTCCTGTAATGAACGGAAGATATTTCGTTTTCTTTTCAATATAAATACCAGCCATAAGATTTGTATATATACCAAGAAAGATATATGAGAATAGAACAGTCGGAACAATTATAAGTCCTTGCCAGTATTTTTCGCCGATAATATGTCCTTTATGCGGGAGCGGGATCTCCACTATCTTGTCTATAAAAAATGTCAGTATTATAAAGACGAGTGAGCTTGCACCAACGAAAAGGGTCATAACCTTGGCGAACAGAGGCTTTGCATTGGGTTCACGGGCATTATTAAGGAAAAACGGCCTCCATGCATATTCAAACATTGAAACGATCAGCATCATAAATATCCCCAGCTTATAATTGGCATTATATATTCCCACAGTTTTTATATCCGTTAAATACTGCATTATCGGCTTATCTATCACCTGCACAATGATCGATGCCAGCCCCGCAGGCAGATACGGCAATGAAAACTTTACCAGCTCCCTGAAAAGCTCTTTATTGAAATTTAATGAAAGGTTCTTAATTACAACGGGAAGCAAGAGTAAAAAAGTGACAACTGAAGCTGCAAGGTTGCTTAAAAACACAGCCACGAGCCCGAATTTAAAGACCAGTATAAGCAGAAGGTTTAATCCAACATTAATAACAATGTTGGTAATTTTAATTGCTGCAAATGCCTTTGCTTTGTTTTTAAGGCGCAGATTTGCAAAGGGAACAAGTGATATGGCATCAAAAAACAAAATGAAAGCAGTGTAGGTTACAACTTTAGGGTCGTTAATTCCTGTTAGATTTGTAATTGTTCCTGAAAATACGAGTATAATCCCTGATAAAAAAGCTGCATTGATCAGGATAGTAAAAAAGGGATGTGAAAAATTCTGTTTTTCAGTGCCGATCTCATTTGAAGAGGCAAAACGGAAATACCCTGCTTCAAATCCGAGGGAATAAATGATATTTAAAAAAGCGATGTAGGCGAATATAATTGCTACAACGCCGTATTCAGCAGGGGGGAAAACATTTGTATAGAAAGGGACAAGGATAAAATTCAGAAATCTGCCAACAATGGTGCTGGTGCCGTATACCAGGGTTTGTTTGGATAGACTCTTGATTTTATCTAACATTTCGGTAATATAAATTAAAAAAGGTCAACAGCGTTATGCCATTGACCTTAATGTTATGATATTTTTAAGTTATTATCTATACTGAATTCTAACTGTTCCGGATGTGAGCATGTAGTCAAAGCAGTCATAAATATAAACACTATAGCTGCCGGCAGAATAAAATGTGATCTGTTTGTAAAACCAAACCCAGTTCTTTTCTGTATCAAGGTAAATAGTATTATCATAATTACCGTTTTTGTAGACTTCAAACCTAACAGAGCGGCATGCAACCTCATACGGCAGCCTTACAAGCACATCTAAATATCCTCCGTCGCGGCTGATATTAAATACATCGCTTTCGCCTTTTGCGTAACCGTCACTTGTAACACCTTCACAAAAATAAATAGACTGGGCATTAGACCTTTCGGATACTGCAAAAAATACTAAAGCTGCAAATAATACTAATAATAATTTTTTTGCCATTTTAAAGTGGTGACTCGCTTTCTATTTAGTTATTTTACTTCATTGAAATTTTTACTTCGCCAACTCCAACAGGAGTGCCGTCCGGTTTTAAAACTGTAACTTTGTAATCGCCGGGCGAGTAAAATGTGTGGAATTTATCAAAATAGATATAATCCCAGTCCGGCTGAACATCAAATTTTTCAGTTGCAATGATCTTTTCGCTGTCACCAAGCTTTGTGATCCTGAGCTCAAGCTTACCAACGCCGATCTTCTTGCCCGTGCCTCTCAGGTCAATCATGCAAGTGAAATATCCGCCGTTTCTTCCTATTATGAACTCATCAGATACTCCTATTTCCTTGCCTCCGGTGTATTCCTCACAGAAATAGACTTTTACATCACTTGAACTAGTTTCTTCTCTTTTTGTATCTTCTTTCTTTGTATCCTCTTTCTTGGTATCTTCCTTTTTGGTATCTTCTTTTTTCGTATCCTCTTTCTTATCGTCTTTGTTTGAGCTGCATATGTAGCCAACCGCAAACATAACCATTAAAGCAATGATGAACTTTAATTTGTGGTTGTTTAATAACATTTTGTTTTCTCCTTAAGACCCGCCTCCTGAGGACAGGAATGTTAGTTAGTTATATTTTGTATAAAAAATTATGACCTAGCAATAAATTTTACCTAAAATCACCCCAAAATTATGCATTTTTTAACAAATAATCAATAATGATTATTCATAAATCCTAGAATTCCAGTGAAAAATCACGAGACTTATATGAATGCGTAAGCATTCCGATGGAGTAATAATCGACCTCTTTTGTTTGATATTTTGCAAAATTTTGAAGATTAATACCTCCTGATACTTCTATCCTGAACCCGTTTTTCTTTAAAACCTTAACCGCATCTGCCATCTGACGGGGTTTGAAATTATCCAGCATAACCACCTTCACAAGCCCCTTTCCGAAATTGATCACCGAGGCGATCTCATTAAATGTTTTTACTTCGATTTCAAATTTTTGTTTCTGCTCCTTGGAAAGATTTTTTAAAGGTTTCCGCCTGAGTATGTTCAAAACTTTATCAATTGTTCCGGCTGCTTCTATATGGTTATCCTTAATCATTACAGAGGAATTAAGGTTTAGCCTGTGGAAATCACCGCCACCTGTTTTTACAGCTGCAGCCTCAAATATGCGGAAATTAGGTGTAGTTTTTCGGGTATGCAATATTTTTGCACCATATTTCAGTTTCTTAACGAAACTATTTGTCAATGTTGCGATACCTGTCATTCTCTGCAAAAAATTAAGCGCAGTCCTTTCACCGATAAGTAAATTCCTGACCGAAGCCCTGACTTCAAGGACAGTTTTACCCTCTCTGATCTTATCGCCGTCTTTATAATATGAATTAAAAGAAATATCGTGTGATATTTGCCTGTAAACTTTCTTAAATATTTCTAGTCCTGCAAGAACAGATTCCTGTTTGCATAGCAGCCTGGCAGTTAACTTCTTATCGCCCGCATTGCCTTTCAGCAGCAAGTTTGCAGTTATATCATTACGAACTTTATCCTCCTGTAAGGCACTGGAAATTGCTTCATTGATCTGTTTATTGTATTTTCTATAATACTCTTTTAAGGTCATTTAATTATGGTCAAATACTAATTTTTTTGCCGGCATTTTAACCCTGAAATTAATTCAACTCCGGCTGGAAGAACAGCTTCATCAATCAGCAAAACCGGGATTTCTTCAATTAAGGGGAACTTCGTTCCGCAATTAATGCACACCAGAAAGTTATTTTCGGGTCTTAACTGATATTTACCGATCGGGCAAACTAAATCTGTAATATAATCTTCGGAAACTGTCAAAATTTTTGTTTAACTAACTCAACAAAATCCCTTGGCGGGCGAGATGGCTTCATTGTTTTCATGTTTATAAAGGAGTGGACTGTATATCCTTTAACAATCAATTTTTCTTTGGTAAATAACTCATAATCAATTTTAACTCTAACAGCCGGCATTTCCCGCAAAAACGCTTTAACGGTCACAATATCATCATATGAAGCTGTGGAGATATAATTTGCGTGTGCTTCAATTACAGGAAGGCCGTAGTTTAGTTTTTCGAGCTCTGTATAAGGACAACCAAGCTCCCTGAGAAGGGTATTTCTGCCGGCTTCAAAGTATTCAAGATATCTTGAATTGTTTACAATGCCCATTTTATCCGTGTGCGCGTAAAGAACTATTATTTTAACTTCAGATTGTATCAATTATCAAATATTTTTCCGGGGTTCAGGATATTATTGGGATCAAAAGTATGTTTAATTTTCCTCATCAGCTCAAGCTCAGCCTCAGATAATGCAATTGATAAGTAAGGTTTCTGGGAATAGCCTATTCCGTGCTCCCCTGATATCATTCCGTCAAGCGAAACGGTCAGCTTGAAAATTTCCCTAATTGCTGTATCAAGGTTTTTCTCCCAGGTTTCATCATCAAGCTTATCTTTTAAAATATTCACGTGAATATTACCGTCACCGGAATGGCCATAGCAGATCGTCGTTATTCCGTACTTTGCAGAAATCTCTTTTACACCTTTAATAA
>KanNP_Total_noBrdU_T14TCDRAFT_1000019_pt1 | contig 12063 bp, 8 predicted proteins | sample KannatnBrdUF14TC_FD_10625 | JGI IMG/M metagenome (IMG submission 10625)
TATACCATCTATTTCTATTGAGGCGGGCTTAAAAAGCAAAGAATTATGGTATCTTTATAGTGAGCCTATTGCATTGGCTATTATTGCTGCAATTAATGAATTAAGAGAGTAATTGTGTTCGTATACTTCGACAGGCTCAGTACGAACGGACTAGGATTGAATTTCTTTTTCCCGTTCGTGGTGAGCTTGTCGAATCCATACGAACTAAAAAATATTTGTCTATCAAGGATATTATGCATTATACCCCTCGATCTATTATAATTATTTCTAGTACAGCGTTTGTATCGGCGCTTCTTTTTTTTGCCTTGTATAATCAATTGATATTTTTTCGTGCTTCATGGGCATCATTTAATATAATTTCTTCATCAGAAATTATACAAAAAAAAGAGATTATCTATTATTATTTTCATGGCGATAAATGGAAAACAGAAAAACAGGAAATGTTGTGGTCGGACAGTATTGAAAAAAATATTGTGCAGATTATTAATGCATGGTTAGTCTTGCTTGATGAAGAGCGTATAATAGAAAAAAAAATAACAGTACAGTCAGTTTTACTCTCCTCTGCTCACTGTGCATATCTTTCCTTTGATAATAATATATTAGGAAAGCAAGAAACAATTTTTAAAAAATGGATGTTGATTGAAGGATTGTTTAAAACAATAGCTTTAAATAACATTGCTGTTGCGCAGGTGCAATTGTTGGTGCATCATCAATTATTGCAGGATGCTCATCTTGATTTTTCATTACCATGGCCAATCCATGGATTTATAAAATAATATTTTTTTAGTTATTGTATTGAGGCGAGTTGATATGGGTTAATATAGCCTTTTTTTTCGCATAGTATTTTTATGCAATTTTTTCTTATTTGTTCAAGTTGGAGAGGATTTTTTTTGGGGCAATTGTGGAATTGTTGGTTTATAGTGATTACTTCGTAGTAACTAAATATTGATTTAATAATATCATTAATCATGCCAAAATTTTTACATGCTTTATAAAATAGATATTGACGTTCATCAAAACCTATTCTATGTGTAATGAGTATGGGTATAATTTCTATGGCTTTTTCACTGTTAGCAGCAATAATAAGTGGAGTATTTTCTGCCTTATTTTTGCTATCAAGGCTTGTTCTTGGATCATCAATGAGTAATTTGACAATTGTGGCATTGTTATTAATGCATGCTAAATGTAATGCTGTATTTCCGCTTTCATCCCGTATGTTAGGATGAAATCTGGTAAGTAGTTCTTTAATAGCTGTGGTTTCATTATTAAGACACGCTGTATGCAGCTCTGTTTGCTTATAGTTGATATTGTTTTCAATTTTTGGATGATTGAGTAATAGATTTATTCTTTCTAAGTCCGTCGGCTTGCTACTTATACAGCATGAGTACAACGGCGTTTCACCATTTTTATATTTAATGTTGGGATTAATTTTTGGATGATTGAGTAATAGATTTATTATTTCTAAGTCAATCTGATCGCCACTTATACAGCATGAGTATAATGGCGTCCAGCTATTTTTATTTTGAATATTGGGATTAGTTTTTTGATGAGCAAGTAGTAGTTTTATTATTTCTAACTTTGTCTGATTGCTATTTATGCAGCATGAGTATAATGGCGTCCAGCTATTTTTATCTTGAATGTTGGGATTAATTTTTGGATGAGCAAGTAGTAGTTTTATTATTTCTAACTTTGTCTGATTGCTATTTATACAGCATGAGTATAATGGCGTCCAGCTATTTTTATCTTGAATGTTGGGATTAATTTTTGGATGAGCGAGTAATAGTTTTATTATTTCTAACTTTGTCTGATTGCTATTTATACAGCATGAGTATAATGGCGTCCAGCCATTGTTATCTTGAATATTGGGATCAAAATTAAAGATATAAAATTTTAAATAAGTAATTATATAATTAATAGTGTTAAAATCATTTGTAATGCCATCATAGAGGTATGCGATTATTGCTACTAAGCAGAAAAGAAGTAATATGTCTGTTTTGTCAATATTAAAATAATCAACTATTGTTTCATTACAATGACTTTTTACATTCGAAAATAATACAATAAAACACAAGACAATATTTTTATAATTCATGGCATTCCAGGGTGTTTCAATAATATTAAAGTAACAATCATACTACAAACATGATGATATCATATTTGTAGTATGATTAATAATCAATATAGTAGACGATATCAAAATCTATTCTATACTGTGTTGATGTATAATAAAAAAGGAATTAAAAAAATATGAAAAAAGAATGTATATCTATTATGTGTTTATTGCTATCGCCATTGGCATATGCAAATGAGCCTTCTCCATGGCAGTATGTTAAACATAATTTTGATTTATCAGGATATATTAACTACAAAGCTTTTTATGATTCACGGCAAGTTGTAGCTGAATCTGATGAACAAACACTTTTTTATCCACGAAAAAAAATCTGTACACCAACTGGTGATATTAATGCAAAAGGCCAAGGGCAAATGCTACCTATTGAAACACGTGTTCGTGGTACTTTGCATGGTCCTGACATTGGTAGTAACGTACATGAAAAAGGGGTAATTGAAGTAGAATTCAAGGGTAGTCATGACGTTGTTAATTTAGTTAACATGCGTCATGCGTATGGGCAACTTGACTGGAATGATTCTACCTTTATTTTTGGTCAGACATGGCATCCATTGAATGTCATCGAATTGATTCCCAACACTGTATCATTTAATAGTGGTCGTCCCTTTGCGGTGTATAACCGTTCTCCAATGGCACAATATACTCATCATACATCGCATCTTGATATTATTGCAGCAGCAGCATCACAAGTTGATTTCGTGAGCGATGGCCCCATTGGCCTTGATGCACAATATATGCGTGAAGCGGTTGTTCCTAATTTTCACTTTCAACTGAAAGGATTTTTACGTGAACATGTTATAGGAACAGGAATAGATTATCAACGCATTGTACCACGAATAGAATCTGTAGGGGCAGATGGTCAGCTGTATAAAGTACGCGAGCCATTGAGTAGTGTTGCAGGTATTTGGTATGCGGCTCTTAATTGGTCAAAAATAGCAATTCGTAACACGCTGATGTTTGGTGGTAATATTTCAAATTATGGTCTTATTGGTGGCTATGCGGTACAAAAGGGATCGATTGATGTGGTTACGGGAAAGAGAAAATACACGACCACTCGCACACTGTCTGGGTGGTCAGATTGGACAATTATACCAACGCATTTTTTTGAAATAGGGTGGTTTATCGGTGCAGAAAAAAATTATGGATCACGTAAAAAAATAGAACATGATGTGGTTGTTGATGGCGTTGTTGTTGAACGGAGAATGTTTGGTTTAGGTAATGATGTGGATACGGTTGTACGTTTTTCGCCACGCATGAGATTTAAAATAAAACAGATTACGTTTGCACTTGAAGTTGAATATACTCGTGCTGCATTTGGTGATACACATATCACTCCTGATGGTCTTAATGATTATGGTCGAGCAATTAATCCTATTCCTGTTGCTAATACGCAAGTTTTGTTTTCAACTTTTTTGTTTTTTTAAGCTTGACTCTTACTTTCATAATAATATATAGTTTTTTTAAATTCATTAAAAAAAGGAAAAAAGCTATGTTTGAGATGTTTAAGCGTTTACCAGATACATATCAAGGTGTTATTTATATTCTTCTTGGCGTCACGGCAATTTTATACGCTCTTGGTATCATTGAAAAAGGCATTGACACCATTATTATTTTGTTTGCAATTTGTATGGTTGTTCTTGGATGTATTAAAATTGGTTTATATCACAGAACTATTAATGCTCTTTCACGCATTACCAAAAAATCTAAAGAATAGCATAATGCTATTCTTTAGTAATTTTAGCTATAGGTTCATTGCTATTATTATTAGTGCTTGGTGTATGTTTGTTTATTTTTGATTGATAAAAGTTGCCAGCATCATTTATTTTATACATTGGCATAGCAAGTTCAATGCTATTGTCTCGTAATGCTTTGGCAATTAGGAGTCTGATATCACTGCCAATATCCCACATTTCAAGCGTATAAGCAGAGCTGATAAAGCAGCGAACCATAAATTCATACCCATATTCACTGAAATTGGTGAGTCGAATAATGGAGCGAGGATTTTTGAGGACATTGTTATGTTCTTCAACAGCATTTTGTAAAATTGTTTTTACTCGATGTGGATCTTCATTAAAATAGATGAGCAATGTGATATCGTTAATTGCAATAAAGTTGCGTACATAATTCCAGTTTTCAATTGATTTGCTGACAATATGAGAATTGGGAACAATAATTGTTGTACTATTTTTTCTGCGCAGCATCACTGATCGTGGGGTGATTTTACGCACAACTCCCATAGTTTCTTCATCAATTTTTATATAATCACCAATTTTAACTGGTCGCTGTACTAAGATAATAAAATAAGCAATGAAATCACTGATGGGATCTTTGATATACAAACCAATACTGAATGCTAGTGCTAAAAATGCATTACCAATTAATGAGCCAAGTCCAACGCTATTAAATGCAAAGAAAATTGCAATAACAATAACAATATATTGAATAATACTGGTTACGGTGTGCTGTACGCCAGATTCAACCAGTAATAAATCAAATATTCGTGCTAAAACATACTGTCTTGAAGAGTAGGCAAGCACAAATCCGCTCATAATAAATGCAATAATTTTCAATAAAGACATGGTTGTTATGGGATGAGTTGTGCCTTCTCCAAGCAATGGAACATTAAGCCATTGTCTAAAATCAGCAGGAACGACATTCCATCCCCATATTTTGGCCGCACCAATAAAGCCGATAAAGCCGAGGATAACAAATGATGCAATAATGACTAGCCCAAAACAGGTTTTTGCATATGAAAAACGCTCACGAACAATGGTGTCATCTTGAGAGAAAAAAAGAAGTGATGTAGCTTTTTTTACAAAATCGTGAAGTAATGACAGAACTTTAAGTAGCATTGCCATGTAAATAGAACCAGAAATAAGATACAGAACAAGACGACCAAATCCAACATATGGGTTACTCATTATAATAATGGCAACAACAAAAAAAAGGATAAGATAATAATAATGATCAACATGAGCATGGATCCATCGCCAAAAATCAGAATAATCAGGAATGATTCCCATTATCTGTTCCTTGGTAATTAAAAAAATGAGAGAAATTTGTAAAATAATAAAGTTTACTGCAAGCAAAATATTAGATAGCTCTGATCGTAAGTATACCGTTGATAGCATAAAAGCTTGTCTAAAGAAGAAGATAATAATAGTCAGATAGACTAAGGTAGAAAATACAAGTTCAAAGCGGCGTTGAAATTCCTCTGAGAGCAGAACATGTTTATAGTCATCATTCATAGAAAGGAGCATTTTCATGAATCTGTTGGATAGGTATAAAAGATAGGGAATAGAAGAGAGATAAAATAGAATAAATAAGTAGTGATCAGGGATCATTCCGCACAAGAGCCATAGCGTGACCCATAGAGCAATGCTATAATTAAATGTGCTGATAAATGTTATCATGACGCCGATAATAAAGCCACCCATATTAACAAAGGTGCCATATTTTTCACTGCGTATAAGCATTATAGTCATCAGAGTTGTTGTGTATCGTTTTACAAAAAATAATGCCCCAAAAAGTGCAAATAATTTTAATAATAAAAAGAAAATGTCGAGTGGGCGTGAAAAGCCATCACTCATATGAATTATAAATATTGTACTGTTGAATTTAGCAAGATAGATGCGAATATCATTGAAGAATGCTTTGGTATCAGAAATAATATTTTTCACTCCTTCAGGAGTAATTGCATAAGCAGGGCGATACCATATTGTGCTTGCTTGAAGTTCAGTGCTGATGAAGTCTATCAATCTGATTGTGCTGCTGAGTTCAGCAATTATTCCTGAATAAATACCGGTTAATTTTCCTAAAATATCAATTTGAGTTGTTAATGCTTTATCGGCACGCATTAAATATTCATTAAATCGTGCATATTCTTTGTGTTTATTTTTAAAAATAATATCTTTCTGTTTTTCTGCATCTTCATGAAATAGATTTACTCGATCAAGAATCTTTTTGAGTTGATTGAGTGAGTTTGCAACGGCAGATATTTTGGTATGATATAATTTACTGTTTTCTTCAGCATCCTTCTTTTTTGTTTCATATTCGGTTCGTTCTTTTGCAATTTCTTCTTCGGTAAGAAATCCTCGGGTTGAAATTTTATGATATGTTTTTTTTGCTTCAGTTCTTATTTTTTTATAATTAAATTTTTCTTCTTCGAGTGCTATTTGACCGTCTAGTAAATCTTTTTCTCGGGCACATAAAATGGCTTCTCCATTTAATGCACTAATTTGTACGAGCCCCAGGTATGAGTCAGATGTTTGTTTTGGTTTTTTATTCCATTCATCAACTTCGCTACCCAGTGGAATTGAAAATTGTTTGCTTAAGTTGGCAAGTTCTTTTTCTTTTGTTTTTTGAGTTGTTACTACTTTTTCGCGATCATGTCGTAATGTATCCTTGTGAGAAAAATAGATTTTTTGTTCTTTAGCTAAGTCTTCCTCAGCGAGTGTTATATCAGCTTCGCTTACATGAATTGCAAGTTTAACAATGCGCAGTTGTTTTTTAAAGAGATCAAGGTGTGATTTTGCCATGAACAGTTGAAATTCAACTGAGTTCATTTGGTAATTGATTGTCTTGAGTCGCAAATCAGCGAGTTGTTTTTTATATTTGTAAAGATGGTCTTCTAATTTAATAAGTTCTTTTTCCTGATCTATTGTTGCATTGTAATTACTATTGCTTGCAGCAGCTTCGGTAAATAACTTAATATCTTGTTGTCGTTTCTCAGTTTCTTCTTGTAGTGTAGTAATAGCGCGCTTTCTACTTTCCTTTTCAACGCGAATGCTTTTTTCTTGATCAGTTAATTGGGCAACTCGTTGTTCATAATCTAAAATATGATCATGTAATGATTGAATATCATCAAAAGAGTAGTATAATCGCTCTTGTAGTTTGTTCTTTTTTTTAAAGGACTCAAAGTATGGGTCTTCAAGAAAACTGTTTAATTGCCCAATAATTTCTGTAGGCAATGAGATATTATCATCATGTGTTCTTTGTATATCTTTGAGAATTTGCTCAGATTCATTGAGTATTAATTGTTGTTTGAGAAAAAAATCGTCATCAGGTTTTTGTTTTAATGTGCTTTCTGCATTGACTGATAATGTTTGTACTTCAGCAATTTGTTGGCGTATTTTTTCAGTAAACGTTTTATTAAAAATATCGAGTTCTGCTTGATCTTTGATAAATTCATCTAAAAATTTTTGTTTTTCTTCAATGACGCCAATGAAAAATTTTTGATTGGCTTCAGTTTTTACTAATTGTTTTAAAAAATCTCCACTATTGATGGTGGCGCTGAAAGTGATAAGTAGAATAAAATAACTTTTTTGTATTATTTTCATAGTGCCCTGTTTTTTGCTAAAAAATGAACTGTCTTAAATTCATTAACATATGGATGTTGCCAAACGCAACACCATAGCCATCTATCTAATTTTTCTTCATCTACGGTATTAATCGCTACTTCACTAAGAAGTTTAATGTCAATAGTGCTTAAATGTGTAACGATATCATCGTGAGAATGAGTAATCTCTGGTGTATTGCCCATACAAATGAGTAATTTTAATAAAAAAATCTTTTTAAAGAGTCGTGTTATCGTTGTATGTTCAGTTGAATATAAAAAAGCAAGAAGATCAAACAGGTCTTGGGTGTAGCTACCTATTGGGGTAAAATAATAAATTAATTCAAGAATATGGTGAAAAAAGAGGATATCAGTTTGAGCTAATGAAAGAGGCGTGTATAACAACGTACCATTGCTGATAAAATTAGTTGTTCCTATCGCGCGAATATTATACGTAATAAGAGTGCCAACAGAAAAAGAAGATGCGGTAGTTACGCACTCTATTTTTCCTCGCACTTTGTCTAATATCACTATTTTATAGTGAGATAAGTGATTTTTTTTTAAAATAATACCGACGGCATCCAAAAACACGCGTAAGCTCCTTATTGTTATATCTCTTAATCCTATCGTACATGAAATAATCATGCTAGTATTACGTTGAAAAATATAAATATCTTTTTTTATCATCAAAAAATCCGCTAAGTTGAAATTATGAAAAAAACGATTACCGTTTTTTCTTAATGAGAATAGTAGGGAGTAGGGATGAATAAGAATAGAAATAGAATACCATTTTTAATGGCAATAACTATATTTTTTACGCATACATTACTCATTATAGGATATAATTCTAAACCTCCACGCCTAACGGTAGTTATTGTAGTTGATCAGTTTGCTCATAGTTATATTGATAAATTAGCGCCATATTTTAAGTATGGCCTTAAATTTTTTCTAGAAAATGGGGTTGATTTTACTAATGCTCATCATCCAGCGGGACAACCGGGTACTGCGACTGGTCATGCAAGTTTGAGTTCAGGTACCTGCGCAAAAGATCATGGATTTGTGAGTAATTCGTGGTATATGAATGGAAAAAAAACAGCATGTGATGATGATAATTCTGAAAATGCATATGTATTGTCTCCAGAGGGTACGTATGACTATGGTAAATCGTCTCATATGTTAATGGTAGATAATTTATCTGATCAATGCGTGTTACACTCAGAGCCTCGTAGCGCATTTACTTCATATAGTATTTCACTTAAAAGTCGCTCTGCTATAGCAACAGCGGGGGTGTTGGGAAAGCCATTATGGATTGATGAAAAAACGGGTTGTTTTACGTCAAGTAAGGCATATTTTAATAGTTTGCCGCAGTGGGTTAAGCGTTTTAATAACACTCATGACTTAGGTGCTCAAAAAACGGTTACGTGGGAACGCATGTACCAAAAAAGTCCGTATGCGTATAATTTTTTTAATATTAATAATTATGATTACACTCGCACCGGTCATACGATGCTTAATAGGCCTTTGCCGGTACGTGATGAATCAAATCCTAAAAATCCTGGACATTGGTTTGAAAAAACACCATACGCAAATAAGTTGTTGCTTGATTGTGCTCAAGAATGCATAAAAGTTCATGTCAGTAGAAAACATAAAGATCGTTTATTGTTATGGGTATGTTTGAGTCCATTGGATAAAGTTGCGCATGAATATGGTCCTTATAGTATGGAAGCGATTGATATGATTTATCATCTTGATAAACAGCTACAACAATTTATTAGAGGTGTGTATAGGACAATTGGTAAACATGAAACGGCATTTGTTCTTACTGCTGATCATGGCATAATGCCAATTCCAGAGTTACTCCATAAAAATGGATTAGTTCAAGCTCGGCGAATAGAAAGAATTGATTTTATTAAAAGAATCAATGAGCTGTTGCACAAAAATCATGGAATTGGTGAAGTTGTTATAGCGCATAAGGGTCAAGAATTAGTGCTTGATCATGCTATGATGGAAGAATACGATAATGCAAAGCAAAATGCTATTATAACTGATATAAAACAATATGTACTACAAGAGCCGGGGATAAAGCGGGTATGGAGTTCTCAAGAATTATTACATATGCCTACGCAACCAAATACCATTGAAGATAATATAAAAAATCAGCTTTTTACCGGAAGAATTGGCTCAATAGTTGTTCAAACACATCCTTATACCGTTATTACTCATTGGCCACAGGGCGCATCGCATAAGACACCGTATGATTATGATACGCATGTACCATTGATTGTATATCATCCTGGCAGGTTTGAAAAACGTCATGTACGGCAACGTGTTGTTGTTCAGCAGTTGGCTAACACTCTTGCAGAACTGTTAAATATTCAAAAACCATCTGCATCAACGTATGAAATTTTGCCAGAATTATTTGACCCTGAATATAAGTAGCAATTAAAAAATTATCATAACAGAAATACACCACTGACGGTATAATAGAATTATGCATAACGTAGCAAGTAATATTTTTGTTTTATCATATGAGTTGATTGTTTGATAAAGTTTTTCAAAATATGTTTTATTTTGCTGTGTATTTGGTGTTTCGTTAGATTTAAACACAGAGTTATCAGTTTGTGTATTCAGTTCTGTGTTAAATTGAGTAGAATTTTCATTGCTTTGCAACAAAGGAAATTTTATTGTTTCCAAAGGGTCTAAATTATTCTCTGCTGTTGCAGGTATTTCTTGAATGAAGTCATTACGTTTCATATCTGAGCAATTTTTTTCTATAATATGTGCTATGGAATAAATGTTTGGTTGGTCCTTGATGGTAAAAATACAGTTTTTCTGTTGCTTGTATTGATTTATTAATGCAGCACATTCATCCTTTTTAATTGCTGCAAAAGGTTCTTGTGTTGTTTTTGGTGTATCGATAGCATAGTAAAAAATAAGTCCAAATGTTTCAGGAGTGCCTATAATTAAAATAGGAATTGGGTTATTAAGATTGCTAGAATCTGGCATCTGTGTTTTATTATTTTCAAGGCTTTGTGGCTTTGTAGTAGCATATTGTATGATAACTGTTTTTAGTTCCAAAACTTCTACCCAATTGCCAATGTAGCCTCTTGGTCTTTTGTCGCCACCCCTAGTTACCCATTGTTTTTTGAATTTTATTTTTAATGTTAAAGGTTTGTATGTATTATAAGTATATTTTATTGCACCTTCCATTTTTTTGATTTCAAAACAGCTGGTATTAACAAAAAATGTAAAACATGTAATATAAAAAATCTGTTTATTCACTTAAGCCCATCTCATCAAAAAACGCTTGTGCGCTCGGCTCTCTGCCCAAAAAATTATAGAGTAATTCATTAGGATCTTGAGCGCCACCTTTGCTCAGCACTTCTTGTACATACTTTTGACCAATAACTGGGTCAAGAAGTCCATATTTTTTTATTTCAGCAAAGATATCAAGAGCAAAAACTTTTGACCACAAGTATCCATAATATTTTGCGCCATAGCCCGTTAAATGACCAAAAGAAGTATAAAAATGATTATCTTCATTGAATGCCATATGCGGTAACATTGTTGTATATAAGTGCTTCATGATCGCATAAGGATCTTCATTGTAAGACTGCTTGAAGTATGATAAAGCAATTGAAGCAAGATATGTTTGACGGGTAACAAAATAACCGGTAGTAAGATGCTTGAGTGAAATTATAGTGTCTATAATATCATCAGGTAAAGGTTGTCTGGTGATATAGTGGCAACTAATTTTTTTTAAAATATCTTTATTAGTGAGCCACTCTTCAAGCATCTGTGATGGAAGTTCAACAAAATCAGTTTTTGTGTTAGTACCTGATAATGATGCAATGTCTGTTGCGCCTAAAATGGCATGTAATGCGTGTCCAAATTCATGAAAAAATGTGTTTACCTCTGAACGCTTGAGCAATGAGGGTTTAGTTGCGGTTGGCTTAGTGAAATTGGCAATTAAAATTGATACGTTAGGAATACGGATGCCCTCAGCAGTAAATGTTGAAGGGATGATGGTGGTATGGCAAGCATGATTATATTTGTTAGGGCGTGGAAATAAATCAATTATTAGTGTGCCAAGCAATTGGTCTTTTGTTTTATTGAGCACTTGCATAACAGTTACATCCTCATGCCATAAACCACTATGCGGTACTTGCTGAAAATCAATGCTGAAAAATTGGCGATAAATATCAAGGAGTTCATCAATTGTTTCTTTCATGGGGAAATATTCAGCTATTTTTTGTTCATCAATATTAAAGTGGCTTTTTTTATAACTGTTTTCAAGATAAGCAAAGTCCCATGGTTGAATTTTTCCATCACTGGTCAGTTGCACTGAGATGGGCAAGTCTTGTGTGAGCGTTGCTATTTCTGTTGCAACTTTTGCAGATGATTTATGTGCTAAGTTGGTAATAAATGATTGTGCTTTTTCTGGCATATGAGCCATTTGACTATCAATATCATAGTGTGCAAAATCAGCATATCCAAGTAGTTGTGCAAGTTCGTTGCGTTTAGCGATGATTGTTGTAAGTATGGCATCATTGATAGGATAAGCACGATTATTAAATGCGTTATATAAAGCTTTACGTGT
>KanNP_Total_noBrdU_T14TCDRAFT_1000020_pt1 | contig 12010 bp, 8 predicted proteins | sample KannatnBrdUF14TC_FD_10625 | JGI IMG/M metagenome (IMG submission 10625)
ATATATATAGCTGTTTGTAAAGATAGTGTCGAGGGTCCAAATATTTTCAGGAATACCGAGAGGACCGCAGTATGTCTTTCTCCATTTACTAATACTCCAACAATATCATATAAGCCAACTCAATATGGTTTTTCCGGAACTGCGCCATATCCGTATAGGAACCATTGTGATATTGCATATTACAGGAATACAGGTGATACCGTAATTATTCTTAAAACAGGAATATACAGCGATTCAACAAAAGAATACTTTCAGAAAAGTGATATAAATGGACCTTACAATTCTCAAATAATTGGTACGGGGGGCAATATTCAGGGAACCACCCGGTGGAAATTTCAGGGGAGAATTGCTTCCAGCGGAAGTTATCCAAATCTTATGATAGTCTGCGCAGAGCAGTACACTACGAGTGATTGGGATATCCCGTATTTTAGTTCCACGAACGGCGGCGCATCATGGTCAACCGGTTATTTGGATTATACAACGACATTCAGTACCGGTCCGGAAATAGTCGGGAGACGAAATACTTCCGGTAAATTCTATGCCGCATTTACAAACTTAAATTCTACTCCCAATTTTCATAATATAGTTATATGTACAGCCGCTGATAATACGTGGGGTTCTCTTGTTCAGCCGATTAACCATTTAAGCGGGGCACCGGCTTTAATTAATGCCGGTCCACAGCCCGGCATCCGGTTTGTAAATACTGACAGTTGTTTTACAGTATGGACTGAAAATTCATATAATAATGTATGGGCATCAAATGGATGCACACCACCTCTTGTAACCGAGATTTTAGGCAATCAAATCCCTCAAAAATATTTTCTTTTACAAAACTATCCGAATCCGTTTAACCCAAATACGAGAATAAGTTTTGGTTTGCTAAAAGCTTCTTTTGTAAAATTAACAGTATATAATGTTTTAGGTGAAGTAGCAGCAATACTTATGAATGAACAAAAACAGGCGGGAATCTATGATATTAATTTCAATGCTTCTAATCTCTCTTCAGGAGTTTATTTGTATAAGCTTGAAACAGAAAACTTTACGGATGTGAAAAAAATGCTATTAATTAAGTAAATTATTAATATTATTAAACCGCCCGGTGCTTTTCAAACTATCGGGCGGTAATAAAAAAAGGAGAATTAAATTGAACAAAATAAAAATTTTTTTTTCAGTGATCATTTTCACAGGCATTTTCTTAAACTGGCCAATACTTCATTCGCAAATGAAATTTGGCGCCGGCATGTTCAGATGTAATATTGACGGCGATACACTATCATTCGATCTTAAAACAGATTTAAATAATCTTTATTACATGACAATGGGCGGGACCGCTGATTTCGGGCTTATAAAAATCCAATGGAATGATGTAACACCGTCCCAGGTAAAGGTCGAAACACTTAACCTTGAAAAAGGATTCGTTGAAACCCAGGATAGAAGGATCAGTGTGATATGGGCGGATTTTTATACAAGCCTGCCGAACATAATTAAAAGCGGCAAGCTCTCAGTTACATCAAACACCGGCACAACAATAACCGGTACACTGGAGCTTACGGTTGAGCTTGGCGGAAACCCACTGATCGGAGAATTCCTGAAAGGGAAAAAAGAATCCGTTCTCAGAAACGGGTATTTTGAGATTAATTATTAACACTTTTTTCTAATTAAGAAAATGAAGAACATATTTGCAGTTATAATATTTTTTTGTTTCATCTCAAGTTCATATTCGCAGCTGGATGATCTGTTAAAGAAGATTCCCGGAGTAGGAAAAGAATTCGAGGACGCGGTCACCACCAATATAACGGATGCAATGCCTAGCGCATTATGGCTGAAAGACCTTGATAAACAGATCCCCGTAATTAGCGGAGAAGATTACTCAAATGACCTTGATCCCGGTTATTATAAATTTGACTTCAAAACATTCTGTCTCCATGCAGGGGGATATGCCCCTACTGAGGGAGGCGGTTACCTTGCTGCTCCGCTGAAAGGTAAACGTGCAAAGTTAATACAGAACATTCTAACCCGCTATGATGACCATCAGGAAATTGATCAGAAAGACGTTCAGCTTCTGATATGGGGGGTTGAAGCCGGGCAGAAATTCAGAGATTATCCAAATGATTTTCAATTAAGAGTTGCCCCGCTTTTGACTCCAGACGAAATTGCAATTATGGATATAGATATTAAAGAAATTGCTTTTGATTTGCTTCCCCAGGAAGCTAAAGATATCCTGTCAATATATAAAGAGCTTCGCGGTAAGCTATCTGATGTTAATGCAACTTATGAGCAGATCGAACAAACAGCTGTTAAGATTGGTATTCCGCCTACAGGCAAAGGAAGCAAAAATATTGAACGCGGCACATGGAGCTCGGTTGGCAGCGGGATTTATGTACGCTCATTCACTGATATTTATCCCAGCTCACAGGTTGAAATTTATATTCCTGAATCTGTAACTATCCAAAATGACCCGGCGAGTAACAGGATAAATTCACTGGATGACGGCTCCTATAGAATTGAGCTGCAATATGAACAGGGCAGCCAGAAACTTAAATCAGCATTGCTCAAAAACTATTTGACGAACGAGGAAATTACAATTGATAATAACTCTGATGACGCAGTTCTAAGATCACAGACAAATGACTTCATTGGGCTTGTTAAAAATTCACTTGGAAAGAAAAAATCTAAAGTTTTGAATAATAATACAGTAAATACTGTAACCCAGCTTAAATCCCTTGAGCTTTTATTAAGCTCAAATGTAGATAAAAGCAGCTGGCAGAATAATGCATATGTTGCCTGTGTAAATGCGCTGAATTATCAGGTAAGCGAACTCCAAAACGGTAAAATAAAAGGTGGAAGTGAAAGGATGGCAGGCTTCGATATTCATGGAATAGTCTTTGCTCCAGGGAATACTAATGTTCAGCGGGAAGGGAACGGAGGAAACGGCAACAAAGATAAAGATAAATGTAAACCCGAGGTTTTTATTAATCCTGTCAGCCAGGATTACCTTCCTGAACCTGGATTTACTGTAGATGTTTCTATTGAGATCAAAAATCTGACTGAAAAGTGCAATGTTGAAGAGATCAAATATGAACTGATTGATGTTAGCCGTGAGCTTGGCAGGTGTATTAACGATAAAGATCCCGATATGTATGACACAAGGCTTGATTTTTATATTTTTCCCGGGTATTACGTGATGTCTTCTTCAGATTCACTCTCAGGAACAGGCAACGGCCAGGCAACTACGGTGAGGATCGGGTGCAATGACTTTGGAGCATATGGAAAACTTGCGGCAAAAGTAAAAATTAACGGCACGTGGTATTCTGCAAAGGATGCCGTTACCAAAAAAGGATTTATTACTCTTCCATATGATAACAATGATAACCGGATCGCTGATAAATGGGAAACTCAAAACAATGTTATGGGACTACCCGCAACATGGGATGAAGACCCTGAACCCGCTGGTCAAAAAACAAGCGGAGACGGCTTGACCAATTATGAAGAATACCGGGGCTGCTGGGTCAAGGATGAATTCCTCGGGATAACTCATATAAGAACAAACCCTAAAAAGAAAGAAATGTTCATTATTGACAAAGGAAATATCTTTGTCAGTGCTTCATGGGAAAAAGCAACGGATATTCCAGCGTATTATTTGACGTATGACCTTGTATATTCAAATATGGGTGGGGCTTCTGAAGAGCAGGAAGAATTCAGAAAGGTAAATTTTTGCTCAAATTATGCTAAAGGTGAAAAGTATGCGGTGAATCTTATAAAAGTAGATGGGCTTATTGACCCATATGGCAAGGAAAACAAGAAAACTGTTTGGGGATATAGTCCGTTGGGCCCCCCTAAACATGTTATCAGAACGGTAATATTTCCTGATAGGAGGTCAGTATACACTAAATTCATAGCCGACAGTTTAGAAATAGTTTTGAAAAATAATCCTTCTAAAAACACATTTTATTTTGATGGTGATGCGTTCCTAAGATCTGAGATAGAAAAATTTGTTAATGTATGCAAAGATAATCAAAAGTTCGACTTGCTAACAGAATTTCTTGTTAATCGAACTGTGATTCACGAGGTAGGGCACGCATGCGGTATAGATCACCATTCAAACATAGGAGGGGGAAACACAAATTGCCCAATGAAATATATTAGTGATGGAGATGTTTTTAACTTTTCAGAAACCCTTAAAGATCTTTTTGATATCGTGGATACNGGNGTTTACGTAATNGCNATTTATACAAACTGGAGATACTGTAAAGCGCCGGATAACTGCTGGGGGCAGATAACGGTAAACGATAGATATTAAAACTTAATTATTTCTTTCTATTAATAGTATCGCCTAACCACGAAAATTTTATTCCTGATACACCTGGATAAATGATATTGGGGTCATCTGCATCCATTTTTACATTAACTTCCATACCGGTTTGAACAGTCGGTGCGCCCATTGGATAAACCTCCCATACTGACTGGGTTTGGTAAGTGATTTATATTCGTTACTAACCTCCAAAGTGAATTTATGTGCCGTGTATTGGCCTCCATCACCAGTCCCCCTTACCCCCCGCATCGGCAAATCCTAAAATTTTTGCTTTTCCTTTTTCTGATCTGTTTACTCTTTCTTCCCGCTGTTTTATCAGCTTAATGCCGCTTTTGGAAGCATAAACAAGGAACCCAATTATTGCTGCAACAACCGCAATTGGTATAACTATATTTATTTTTAAATTTTTTAATTGAAACCGAATTTTCTTTCTGCTTTTACCTCAGTAGTAAGTTCCTCAACATCTTTTAATGTTATGGCCTTGATCATTTCCGGGGTTCTTTCAGCTTTTGGTAACTCTGCAAGGCGAAGGTTCTGATTTTTCACTGCTTCACTAAGCGATTTTCTTATCTCTCTTGCATTGCCAAAAAACTTATCCCTCGAGCTGAAAAGTGCATGAATGTGTTTTTTAAAATATTCTGCCGCATCGTTATCAAATACAAGCTCCTGCTGAGCCAGCATGCTTTTGGCTATTGCAAAAAGCTCATCTTCAGAATAATCTTCAAAATAAAACTTCCTGTCAAATCGTGACTTTAATCCGGGGTTCATCATCAGGAACTTCTCCATTTCATCAGTATATCCTGCACAAATAATTACGAATTCACCGCGGTTATCTTCCATTCGTTTCAAAATTACCTCAATTGCTTCCTTTCCGAAATCATTATCGCTTGAACCCAATAACGAATATGCTTCATCAATAAATAAAACACCGCCCATTGCAGCATCTATTTTCTCTGCGGTTTTTATTGCAGTTTGGCCGATATAACCTGCAACAAGATCTTCTCTCCCCACCTCTACGAGATGTCCCCTTTCAAGCACTCCAAGCGCCCTGAACATATGCGCCATAATTCTTGCAACGGTTGTTTTACCCGTACCGGGGTTGCCAGTGAACACTGAGTGCAGTGAAAATGATTTTGTTACATCTTTGCCGATCTCCCTGTAATATCTCACCAGTTTAACAAGCTCGTTAATATCGTTTTTGATGTTCTCAAGGCCAACAAGTCTTTTCAGCTCGTTTAATGAGTCGCGCATAAGCTCTTCATCAGGCGGGATATCAACTCCCTTTATTTCCTTTTTCCTGAATATTTCTTTTACGTCCTCAACTGTGATCGTAGAAATCGCTATCTCATCAAGAGATTCGGCTTTTACATTGTCTTCCATAACTCTTAAACCTAAGTTCATCTTGGCCTCATCAACTATTGAATTTACATATCTCGCATTTCCAAAACTTTTATCCCTGTCGCGATAAGCCCCAACAAGCTTGGTATACAGGTATTCTTCAGCATCCTTATCCAGGTCAACATCAATTTGCTCTCCATGGTAATTACCTATCTGAAGCAGCTCTGTTGGTGTATAGTCTGGGAAATGAAAATGATATGTAAAACGTGACTTTATACCGGGATTTGACTCAAGAAAATACTCCATTTCCTCAGGATAACCGGCGGCAATAATTGCAATATTTCCGTCGCCATCTGACATTTCCTTTAGAATCACCTCGATCGCCTCTTTGCCAAAATCTTTTTCGCTGTCGCCTTTTCTGGCAAGTGAGTATGCTTCATCTATGAACAGGATACCTCCGCGCGCCTTTTTGATAGCATCTTTTACTTTAGGGGCAGTCTGCCCGATATATTCCCCGATTATATCAGCCCTGTCAACTTCAAAAACATGGCCCTTTGATAACAAACCAAGATTGTTATAGATCTTACCAAGCATTTGCGCAACCTTAGTTTTGCCTGTGCCGGGATTACCTGTAAAAACGGAGTGAAGGTTTATTTTTTCGGAGTCATCAAATCCTTTTTCTCTTCGAAGCTTCACGAACTTCAGGTAATCATACATATCTTTTATGCTTTCCTTAACTGTATTAAGTCCTATCATCTCATTGATTTCCTTCATAATCTCAGTTTCACTTAGCTGCTTCTTCTCGCTCTTGCTGACGGGGGTAATACCTGCAATTCCCTCTCCGGGTAAATAAAACTTCCCGGGATCAGGATCCGTTTCCTCATAATCGGCAACCTTAAAATAAACAGTACCTATCAGATGTTCCAGAAAAACTATATCCAGTAAATAATCGCCCGCATACCAGCTTCCTGTCTCCTGGCTTCCCCAGCCCCTTGTAAACCTGATCAGTTCCATTGTATTATTATACGTGTAAAAATCAGTGATATTTGCAATCACATCACCAGTCATATTTCTTATCTTCAGGAAAAACTCCCCCTGCCAGGCAGTTTTTCCGTTTTGAAGATTATCTCCTTCGATCTCAATCCACAGGTAACGGGTTTTATCGGTATTAAATACTTTAAGGTAGTTCCTTTGGCCGTATGGGATCTCCTCAAAAGGACCTTCATAAAGCTTAATTGATGTTAATTTAAAATAAGGATTTTCTTCGGCAGTTGCCTCACCTTCTCCCAAAGTATAGAAGTAAGCAGAACCGATCAAAACTCCGTCAACCCACGCTTCCCACCTGTATGAGCCTTTAAGCCAGTAGGTCCCTGCATTTGCATTTCCCCAGGAATATCTTACATAGGCGATGTCATCGGCTTTTGAAATATTTTGGGTAATTACTTTATCGCATAAAACAGAATTTGCTCGGTCAAAAACCTTAAAATTTACATTAATTGTCCAGTCTTCTTTATCAAACAAATAATTATGCAAGGAAAGCTCAGCGTAAATGTATCGTATCTTAGAGGCGTCAAAAACCTGCCTGTATTTCTTTTGTGAATCTGAAAGCCAATCGTTTGTGCCGTGAACTTTCAGAGCTCTAAACTTGTATTTCCCTTGTGATGTATTTGCTGAGCCTGTTTCCGTCATATTCTACAATCATAAATGAAGGATATTTTATTTTCAATGTAAAACAAAAAAGGGGCAAATTGCCATGCCCCTCAGAAAAATCAATTTTTTAAACTGACTATTGGTTAAGCCATGCTTTTCTTATTTCTATCTGTTCCGTTGAAGGGTTTTTTGATGGTACTATAACATATTTATCAGTAATTTCAACCAAATATGTCTGTGCCTTAAGCGTTTTCTTTTTCATGGCACCACCTTTATCCTTTCTCAGTACAACTACAGTAACTTCATCACCTTCCTTTACAGTTTTATCAAACTTATCAGTAAAAACATCAAACCCGAATGTTTTCACTTCTTCCCCATTAATTGAATAAATAATGTCCCCGGTTTTAAGCTTTAGCTTTTCTCCAAACTCATTCACACCTGAAACAATCAGGCTGCCCGTGGAATCTCCGTCCAGGTCAGCTCCAAGCATTGCAGGTACTTTCCTCTCCAGTTTTTCATAGAAATCAAACCCGGCATAGTTTAAATATTCTTTGTAAGGCAGCTTTTCGGGACCTTCTACATACCTTCTGAAGAAATCACGAATTTCTGGATATGTCATATCAGCAATCACATCGAAAAGCTCATCATCGTCAAATGGTTTATCGGGGCCGTATTTGTTCATCAGGTCATGCTTCAGTTCCTGCAGCCCGTATTTTCCTCCGGAAAGCTTCAGAAGCCTGAGGTCAAGGCACATTCCAATCAATGCGCCCTTCACATATACATTTATATACTGCCCTTTATATTTATCAAGCGCCCCTTTGCTCATTTCTGTAAACGGGAGTGTATCGTTAAAATAAGCCGAAGATATCAGAATATTTCTTCCCATTTTTTTCAGGAAATGATCTAGTGTTGTTATTCCGTATTTAACCTGGACGTGGTGAGCATAATACTCCGTGCTTCCTTCATACAGCCAAAGATGTTTGCTCATCTTTGGGTTAATAAAGTCGAAATCCTGTATTTCCCTTGAATGGATGTTTAGAGGAGTAATGATATGAAAGAACTCGTGAGAAACAACATCTTTGAACGGCTCAATAAACCTGTCTTCGGAAACTTCGGGGTAAGACATTGAAGTTGATTTGAAATGTTCAAGCGCACCGGCAGAGCCTGATTTGGATCTCCCCTTAAATAAATATACTAATATAGAGTACCTGTCAGTAGGTAAAATGCCGCCAAGGTATTTCCCCTGAGCCTCAAACAGCTTTTCTGCATGAGAAATTAAATACTTTGCCTCAACTTTGTCTGAGGGTGAGTAGATAGCCAGAAGTACTTTGGTATTGTTCACCATAACACTTGCTGTATCCGGGATAGCATATAATATAGGATTATCGTGCAGCTCAAAATAATTTTTTGCACTGTAAACGTCTTTATTTTCATTTGAAAAAACCAAAGGAAGTGATGTTGCTCCGTAAAATCCGGATGGTTTAGTAACCGAAAGAGTAAACGGAAGCTCTTTATACCCGTCAAAATATCCGACAAGGCAAAAATTGTTCAGCACAAATACCTTGCCTGAATCGATACACGATCCTACAGGTTCAAAAACCGTTGGTTTGCTGTCTGAATGATAAGTGTCTTCAACCCAGTAGCCAACTTTATTTAGTTCCGATGCATTATTTATTCTCCACCTGTTGGTATCCAGCTGCTCAACTAATAGCTCTTTACCCGCTTTATCAAATGCTTTTACGTCAGAAATAAACCTGCCAAAATTATAAATTGCATAAGTACCGGGTACTATTTTCGGAAAATGAAACTCAACAGTCTGCCCTGTAATTCTGGGAGCAATTTCCTCAACATATATTTTATGGTTTCCGGTAGCTTTGTTCAGATCAATATAGGCAACGGTTTGGTTTGTAGATTCGATGTCCTGGGAATAACTCCCCTCAGAAAGGGCTAAAAATGCTAAAAAAAGAAAAATATTCAGGATCTTACCCATAAGTTTGGTATGAATTATAAATTATAATTTACAAATATATATTAAATTAGATGCAAAATAACCTCATGAGGTTTCACAGTGGCAAAATAAAAAAATAAGGTTTTAACTATGGTTATAAAAAAAGGCTTACAATAAAGTAGAATAAAGCTCCGCATGCAGCCGAAAGAGGAATTGTTAATATCCAGGCCCAGATGATCCTGCCTGCGACTCCCCATCTTACTGCTGAAAGGCGGTTAACGCTTCCTACACCGATTATAGAACCAGTTATAGTTTGGGTAGTGCTCACGGGGATACCGAACAGGGCAGTAAGCAGCAATGTGGTAGCACCGGCAAGCTCTGCGCAAAAACCGCCTATTGGTTTGAGCTTTGTAATTTTCATTCCCATTGTTTTGACAATGCGCCACCCACCAAACATAGTGCCAAGCCCAATAGCCACATAACATGCGATCACTACCCATACAGGTATGTAAAAAGTTTCCTGGTATTTTGTTGCTACGAGTACTGTCACAATTATCCCCATAGTTTTTTGTGCGTCATTTGAGCCGTGGCCAAAGCTGTAAAATGCAGCCGATAATAACTGCAGTTTTCTGAAAACTTTATCAACATGGTTTGGTCTTTTGTTCCGAACTATCCATGTTGTTATTAACATGTTTATAAAACCCAGAATTAATCCAATTATGGGTGCAAGGAAAATAAATATAATTACTTTGACATATCCTGCCCATATTATCACCCCCCAGCCAAGCTTAGCAACTGCAGCTCCTCCGTATCCCCCAATAAGTGCATGTGAAGAGCTTACAGGTATGCCGTAATACCATGTAAATATATTCCACCATATTGCGCCAAGAACACCGGCTAAAATTACATATATATCAACGCTATCAAGCTGGACCAAACCTTTGCCAACGGTCTTTGCGACTTCTTCGCCGAGGGTGAAAGCTGCGGCGAAATTAAAGAATGCAGCAAATAAAACCGCCTTTTGAGGCGAAAGTACTCCGGTGGAAACGATCGTTGCAATGGAATTTGCGGAATCGTGAAACCCGTTCAGGAAATCAAAAACAAGAGCAATAATAATTACAATAAGAACAAGTTCAAACATATCACATATTTTTTATCAGAATTCCTTCAACTACAGTAGCTGCATTCTGGCATTTATCAACAGCCTTTTCAATATTCTCCAGTACTTCTTTTTTCTTGATCAGCTCAATTACGTCTTTTTCATCTTCAAATAAATTTACTATCGCATCCTTAAAAACAATATCGCCTTCAGTTTCAAGATGCTTTACATGAACAATTTTTTCGGTAGTTTGTTTGGGATCCTGAAGATGTTTTATGACATCATTTAAAACCCCTGCCTGAATAAGAAGTATATCTGTAAGCTGGGGGCCGAACTGCAAAGGTGTTTTTATTTTATAAATGCTCATTCTTGATGCAATTGAATCTATGCTGTCAACTATATCATCAAGAGAATTAACCAGAGAGTAAATATCTTCCCTGTCTATAGGTGTAACAAATGTGTCATTAAGATCACTAATCACCTGATGAGTAAGGTCATCACATTTGTTTTCAAGTATATGGATCTTACTTGCATGCTCGGCAAGGTTCTCATTAGAATCAAACATTTCATCCAGCGCCCTTGCAGTTTCAAGCATTGTTTCTGTAAGCTGAATTAGTATATCAAAAAACTTATTTTGTTTTGGTAAAAATTTTTTAAACATAGCTTATTAAGATTTATATCGTATTATTAAGGAAATATACGAAAAATTACTGTTTTACGGATTTTGATTAAATTTTGGTTAGATTATTATTAAGATGATATAAAGAATTGAAAAAACAAAACCAAAAAAATTTGAGTTTTGGCTTTGTTTTTTAACCTATAGAATGGACACTATTTTTCAGGTACGTCTTCGTGGCTGAAATCGTCGGACTGGTGGCGGATTATTTCCCCGCTGCAAAGATAAACAACATCTTCAGCAATGTTAGTTGCTGAATCTGCAATGCGTTCCAGGTTTTTTGAAATTGACCGGATACTGAAATAATCTTTTGCCCTGCCGGAGTCTTTCTCAATTGCATTGATCGCTCTCTTCAGCATTTGTTTGGTCAGCTTGTCGACTTCATCGTCTGCGGCAATAACTTCATGTGCCAGATTAACATCAGTATTTACCAGGGCGTCGAGGCTTTTCTTTACCATTGACTGGACCTTATCTCCCATGTTGCTGAATTCGCTAATCATATCTATTTTTTCTTTTTTGGAAAGATACCTGGCGCGTTTTGCTATATTTGATGCAAGGTCGCCCATGCGCTCGAGGTCATTGTTCATTTTCAGGACTGCTACAACAAACCTAAGCTCCTTTGCCACAGGCTGGTACAGAGCAAGGATCTTAAGACATTCTTCTTCTATCAGGATCTCAAGCGAATCAACCTCCCTGTCACGCGATATAACTTCCTCGGCAAGCTCTGTATCTCTTCTTTCAACTGCCAGCATTGAACGCTGAATTTGCTCTTCTACTATAGCACCAAGACTAAGTATAAGCTTTTTTAAGTTTTCTATTTCTCTTTGCCAGTAATGTAACATTTTTTAGCCTTTCTATCCGAATCTTCCTGTAATATAATCTTCGGTCTGTTTTTGATTCGGTTTTGTAAAAATTTGTTCAGTTAATCCGAATTCAACAAGATGTCCCTCATAAAAGAACGCAGTAAAATCAGATACGCGTCCTGCC
>KanNP_Total_noBrdU_T14TCDRAFT_1000021_pt1 | contig 12009 bp, 15 predicted proteins | sample KannatnBrdUF14TC_FD_10625 | JGI IMG/M metagenome (IMG submission 10625)
TCACAGAGGCCGATGTATGCGGCCTCCAGCTGCGCGGCCAGAACGGCCGCGTTTGTCTTGGCCGTGCCGATGATGTCCTTGTGTGAAGCACCGGAACGGCCAGTGTCGGTTGACTCGTCACCCGAGAGAATCGACAGGTCGGTCAGCAGGTTGATCAGGGTCTTGCGCATCAAATCGTAGTTGGCAGGTCTCATGGTCGGTGTTTCCTTTTCGTCTACTGTGCCCGTCATGGGCACGTCGTATCGGTATTAACTATATCGGTAACTCCAGAGGCTGTCAAGAGGCTCGAGTAGAAAAAATGCAGATTTTCAGGTACAATCCGTCAATAACCCGTAACCCTCCTAGAATCATATGATTACCGCACCCTCCAGTACCCCAGCAGTACAGAGGAGGTCACCCAAACCCAAAGTTCTCAGCCTTCAGCAGGAAAAGTTTCTCGCGGCCTACGCACGCCACGGAGACGTACGCCGTGCTATGACGTTAGCTGGCTACCGCAAAAGCTACCCCTCAGGTGCCCTGCTCAGACAAACCACCATCCGGATGCGGCTGGATCAGATACGCGCCCGCCTCCATGCCCAAGCCAATGCAGCCCTTCCCAAGGACACAGTACTGAGAGAACTAGCAGCTATAACGTTTTCTGACGTGGGTCAGCTGTACGACGAAAAAGGAAATCTGATACCGCTCAATAACCTGTCCTCAGAAACTAGAGCAGCTGTACAGCAGTACTCGAAATCCCGCTATGGAACGAACATCAAGATGTATGACAAGCTGCAGGCAATCGAACTGTCAATGAGGCATCTCGGCCTGCTCGAGAAGGAGACGAGCTCGGGGCTGATAGTCCAGGTGACGATAGGCGCCTTGGCACCTGGTCAACTTGACCCAGTTCTACAGGCTAAGTCGGTAGATGTAGTTGGTAGCGTGCCTCTCCTCTCCTCGCAAGTTACTGACAACAAAGAGTAAAGAGACTACAAACCCTCGCTGTAATAGGGCGAAGGTGTAGAGCTTTCCGGCCTGCCCGGGCAGCGGCAGGCCAGCGGCCGGCAGGCAGGGGCAGGGGCGGCGGACCGGGCCGGCCAGGGGCCCCAGGCGCCCGCCGTGGCCGGTGGGGGTCCACAGTTTTCCCAGCTTATAGAACTTGTCCTGGGCCTACCATAGTTTCTGGCGCGAATTTGTTACCCGATTAGTGTTTATTTTGGCTTGGGATTTGGCGGTAATTGGGTAACAAGTGGAGCGGCAAGCCGGTTGCGGGTGCGTCCGACCGGCGTTCGGCCTGCAGAGCCGTGCCGCTCCGGTGGCAGGGTAGCAGATTTTCCCCCGAGCACATTGATAGAACATTGAGCAATTCGGATCGCAAGTTCGTGCGTTTCACAATGTAGACGTGATGGGCGGCTCAGGCGTAATTTTGCGCCTGAGAGGGGCACGCTTATGAAGGCTTTGTTGTGGCGGGCGCTCTACGCGGTGATATGTGTGTCGATGGTGGTGTGGCTCGCGCCGCTGGTCGCCGCAGCGGTGGGGTTTCCGTTGACGGGAACGTTGTGGGTGTTGGCCAAGGCGATTCTCGCGTGTCTGGCGGTGCTCTACATTATTTGGGGGCCGCCGCCGACCGCGCCCTTTTGAGTTGTGATGAACGAGTTTCGTCCTGGCAGTGAAGCGGAGTATCGGGAGCGCGAGTCACGGAAGTTGCTCCTCGAAGTTGTGGAGCCGCCGCCCTCTCCTGGTCGTCCTGCGATTGGGGTCCTGGGCTACATCATTCTGTTGGTCGTTGCTGCGTTTTTTCTCTTCGCGGTGCTCGTCCTGCTCGGCTGACAGCAAACACGAAGCGCCTGAGCGCGATGCTGAAGGGGACGATATGATCGACTTCGATCCGGCCGATTATGTGGGTGTTCGCCGTGTCGTCTACGGTGCGAAGGACGAAGAATACGGCGGCGCCACGTTTGTTCCTGTGTGTTCACAATGCGGGCGCTTCGTGAAGGCTGATGCCGTCATGCACTTCCGGAACGACACGATTGCACCGGGGCCTAATGCGACGTGCAGCCGGTGCGGGCGCGTTGAAATGCTATTCGAGGGATTCATATGACCGGCCAACAGATTCTCGCGAAGCTCGCTCTCGCCCGCCAAGCCGATTGACGCTGTAGCCGTCCTGGGCACAGAATGTGCCCGAGATGTTCTCAAAGGTGGTCGGGCCGCCCTGGCCGACTCATCCCCACGCGCGATGTTGTTGGTGTGGGCGCTGCTTCGTGTGTGTGGGGCAGCAGCGGCTCTGGGTCTGTCCGACCGAAGCGTGTGCGCTTCGGCAGCAGACGTGGGCGCTGAAGACCGGAGACAAGTACATCTTTTTGCCGACGCCCAGACAAGTCGAATTTTTCGAGATGCAGCGCGAGCGCCGCAGGACGCTCTACGGCGGGGCAGCGGGTGGGGCCAAATCCCATTCGCTGCGCTGGGCCGCCTATCGCTACTGCCTCTTGATCCCCAACTGTGAAGTTCTGCTGCTCCGGCGCACCTACCGCGATTTGGAACTCACGCACCTCCGGGAAATGCGGAGAGAGGCGCCGAAGATTGGGGCCAAGTTCGAGCAGACGGCTCGGAAGATGAGCTTTCCGAGTACCGGGGCCTCGATTGTCGCCGGTCATTGTGAGGATGCGGAGGCCTGGGAGCATTATCTGTCGACCGAGTACGACTTGATTCTCATTGACGAGCTGGTGACTTTTGAAGAAGAGCCGGCGCTGGAGATTTTCACCCGTGCCAGGACCGCGAACGTCAAAGACGGCGTGCTCGAACATCTGGGGGGCGCCAAGGTGTGGGCGGCTTCTAATCCTGGCGGGTCCGGGGCGGCCTGGGTGCGCGATTTTTTCATCGACAAAGCACCCGACCCGGAGCGGTATCCGAACTATCGTGCGGAGTCCTACGGGTTCGTGCCCGCGAAGGTCGATGACAACCCGTGGGGCGACCCCGAGTACCGGGACAACCTCCAGGAGCTGCCGCCGCTCCGGCGCCGGCAGTTGCTGGATGGCGATTGGACGGTCTACAAGGGCCAGTTTTTTGCGGGGTTCCGGGCGCAAGTGGGCTCCGAGCCCTGGCATGTCCGTGAGATTGAGGTTCCGGATGGGACCGAATGGACCGGGGGCCTGGATTGGGGCTACAACCAGCCCGGCAGTTTCGGCCTGTACGCGCATCTGGGCGACGGGCACTATCACCGGGCCGCCGAACTGAAATTTCAGGGGCTGAACTCCCACGAATTCGGCAGCAAGGCGCGTGAGTTAATCACCGACACCTGCAAAACCGGAAGATTGCGCTACATCGCCGCCGATCCGTCCATGTGGAACAAGACCGGGGCGGATCGAGGCGAGCCCATCGCGGAAACACTCTCGAAAAGTCCGTACCGGCTCCCGCTCAGGAAGGGCGACAACACACGCGGCTCCAATGGCTGGCAAATCTGCCACGATTTGCTCCGGACGGCCCCTGATGGCCGTCCGTGGTTCTCGCTCTCGCCTCGCTGCCGCTATTTTCTCCGGTCGGTGCCGCTTCTTCCGCAGGATCCGAACGATCCCGATGATGTCGACACGAGCGCCGACGACCATGCCGCTGATGAGTGGCGCTATTGGGCGAAATCCCGCCCGTCACCGACCCGAAAAGTCGTTCGGGAGAACGTGCAGTACGTCCACAAGACGGAAAAGTGGGGCGAACTGCTCGAACGGGTCCGCAGTGAGGCGGTCAGGTAGCCGATGGACAAAAATCCGGTCCCCCTCAACCCGGCGCGTCAGGTTCTGCCGCTTCCCGATGATGAGCTGGGCTCGTTTGCCTTCTGGCAGGCGGAAGTCCAGGCCTCGGTCGACCGCCGGCTGCAGGAGCTGACCACCTGGAAGCGGAATGTCGAACGCTACCAGGGCAAGCGGTACAGTCTGTCCGGATTTTCCGATTCGGATTTCATTCAGGTGAATGTCGACTACTACAAGACCGAGCAGAAAAAGGCGCAGCTGTTTTTCAGAAATCCCGAGATGGTCCTCTCGCCGCGCCATCCACAGTACGCGCAGGCGACCCCGGTCTTTCAGGCCGTGCTCAACGAATATCTGGGGCCCCATCAGACCAATGCGAAACGCTCTGTTGATGAAGTGCTCTCCGATGTCCTCTGTCCGGCCGGTATCGGCTGGGTCGAGGTGGGATTCGAAGGCGTCCCCACGCAAGTGGAGGTGCCTGGCCCGATGATGCCAGCGCCGGCTGCGCCACAGCCCGGATCGGTTCTCGGCCTGAGTAGCCCCGGGCCGACCATGACCCCCGGCCCACCACAGGTGAAAACAATCGTGCGCTGGCCCAACTACTATATTCGACGCGGCACACCGGCCAAGCTCCTGATTCCGTCGGATTTTACCGGCAGCGATTACAACCAGGCCGCCTGGCTCGGCTACGAGTTTTTTGCCGATAGCCGGCAGCTCGAGCAGGGCAGCGGCAGCCCGGACCAGCGGACCGGCGACACCTTCACCGACGATTTGCTGCTCTCTAAACCCGTTCCCGGTGGCGACCGGCGCCCAGGCCGGAAGGGCCGGAAAATCTGGTACCGGGCGAGTGTCTTCGACCCGGCAGAACCCAACCCGAATAAATTCCGCCTGCTCATCTGGTTCGACGGCGACAGTTCACCTTCGGTCCATGAAGATTCCAGCTGGCAGCTGTTCGATGAAGAAGGGCATTTTCTCTCCGGTGTGAAGGGCAATCCCATCAAGGTGCTCACGCTCCGCTACACGTCCGATTGCCCGTATCCGCAATCGGACTGCTCGATGAGCCGCTACCAGACCGATGAGCTGAGTAGTGTCCGCACGCTCCAGATGCTGCACAAAAAGCGCAGCGTGCCGATGCGCTGGGTCGACCGGAACCGGATGGACCCGAACGACATCACCAAGCTGGTCAGTGGCGAGATGCAGTCGGTCTTGCCGCTCGATGGGTCTGGCGACGAGATGATTGGGGTCGTCGCCCTGCCCACGCTTCCACGTGAAACCTCCACCTACGGCGACCTGATTGAAACCGATATCAACAAGGACTGGGCGCTCGGCTCGGTCCAGCAAGGGGTGACCGAAGAGACGGCCCGTACGGCCACCGAACTCACCCTGATGCAGCAGAACGCCGATGTGCGCCTGGATGCCGAGCGCACCCGCGTTCTCGATTGGTACATCACGATAGCGGAATCTCTGGGGGGCCTCTTGCAGCTGTTCGCCGATGACTACACGTACGTGATGTCGGTCGGGCCCGACGGACTGCAGCGGCTGCAGCAGTGGAACCGACAGACCATTGCCGGCGAGTACGTCTACAGTGCCAAGCCGGACAGTGCGATCAAGACCGATGCGAATGTCGACCGGAAACTCGCACTGGATTTTTATCAGTTGACGGCCAACGACCCGTATGTGAACCGGCAGGAGCTGGTCTCGATGCTCTGTAACAAGTGGCACATCGACCCGGCCAGAATCATCATCCAGCCAAAGGCGAAAGGCCCCGAGCCGCCGAAACTGAATATGAGTTTCAAGGCCGACGATCTGGTCGGGCCGGCCGGGCCGCTCATTCTCACGATTCTGCAACAGAGCGGCTACCAGATTCCGCCTGAGATGGTGCAGCTCTCTGAAGCCAGGATGGCGGCGATGAGCGGCAATCCACAGGCAGCTGCTCGTGCGCTCGGTCAGCCGGCGCCACCATCGAATGTCGTCCAGATGCCCAACACCCAGCACGGTGGGGCCGCGCAGGAACAGGAACCACTCAGCAAACACGCGCTGACGGCGACCGGCGCCGGCGGACACCGGTAGGGAGAAGCACAATGGCGACCACGCTTGGGTATACCGGGGCCGGACAACCGCAGATTCTGATGAGTACCGTCCAGTTGGCGCAAGCCGATATCTCCGGGCTCTTCACCACGCCCGTCGTCCTGGTACCAGCACCGGGCCCCTACAACTTCAATCGCCTTGTTCGCTGCGAGATTCAAACCCGGATTGTGACCAGCTGGGTGGTGGGCGCCAGCGCGACCCTCGATGTCTACTACGCCGATGGGACGCTCAATCCGGTTCTGGCCTCCATCCCCACGGCTGATATCACGATTCTCTGTACGGCTGGCTCGGTCCGCTTTGCGACCTTGCTGACCAAAAACGTGGCGCTCGCCACGGCCGACAACAACAAGCCGATTCAGCTGCGGATGGGCACAGCCGGCATGACCAGCGGTGGCAATGCTGCTGACCTCATGCTGGTCCGCACCTACTACATCAGTGAACCGCTCATTCGCGTCACCTTCTGACCGGATGAGCAGCAGGAGACCATCCAATGATTTCCCAGCGCATGATTTCCAGCGTGGTCACGGGTCTGTATCAGCATTTATCTGAAGCGGGGCACACGACGACAAAATCCGTGTTTGAGGTGGGCGATTATGTCTGGGTCTTACGTGGCGACGTGGTAATGGGCGCGGGATTGATCTGGCGTGTGAGCCGTAGTCGCCGTGGGGAGGCTCGCTATCACGTCGATGGGCAATCGCGTCCGTCTTCCGCCAGAGCGTTGCGATTTGACCATCATCACGAGCCATCGCCAGAGTACCGATGAGCGACGACAAGAAGGACGCGCCGGCCGTGCATAGCGACGAGCTGTGGGGCGGACCGCGCGACATCGAAAACGCCGGTCATGAGCCGGTCCACGTCGAAACCAAAAAAGAGTACTGGGATTTGCTGAACCGGCGCGGTCTCAGGATGAAAGACCAGCAGGAGAGTTCGACTGGGCCCGAACGAGACACGCTCGAACCGCTCACGCCGTCGCTGCCGCCCACACTCCAACTGGAGCCGCTCAGTTACGAGGAGGCGCAGATTTTCTACGGTACCCATCGGGTCAATCAGAATCTCGGGCTGCTCGAAACCCTCGACTGTGACCTCTGTTTCGCGCTCGGTCGACACTCAGGCGTCAGAACCGTCTGCCGGCCGGCGCTCGTTCGTATCGAGTGCCGTTGCGGGGTTCGTGATTACATCGGGCCGGTCGGTACTGATGGGAATATCGTGCTCAATCCGGCCCGCACCCTGGCCGACCGGACCAAGGGTCTGCTCTTCGATGAGCACGGCCAGCCGGCGTCTCTGCCCACCGTCCTGATGAGTCGAGACGAAGCGCAGATTCTTCGTCAGTACGCCCGGTTTCTCCATGACCGGCGCCTGTCGGTCAGCTATTACTGTCGCGGCTGCTGGAATGGCCGGACGACCGCCGATCCGCTGATGGTGAAAATCAGTCCCGGCCAGGTTGTTTTCACCTGTCGCTGCCGCATCCGCTACTGGCAGGGCTGATGACGGCGTGGTCCCCGCCGTCCTGATTGCCGTCGTTCTCATCCTCTACGTTCTCCTGGAACTGGAGCGGCGCCACTAAGGGCACAGCCAACTTGACAGGTGTGCCTGTCTCGTCCACACTCTTTCGCCAGTGGCCGAGGGCAATTCCTCAACGGGCGACATGGCCAGTGCGTTGCACGCCGCGATGGATTCCGGCGGCGCCTCGGGTAACACCCCGAGCCCGCCGTCTCCAACACCGACGACAAGTAGCGCACCGGCGGCGGCTTCGCCTCCCGCATCAGCTCCTGCAGCAGCTCCGGGTTCGGCTCCGATAAGGCCGGCAGAGCCTGATCTCCAGAAAGAATTCCCAGACGGTCGTATTCCGCTCACTCGGCATCAGGAAATTCTCGCCACCACCAGACAGAAGCAACTCGAAGCGGCACGCGAGCAAATCCTCGAAGAGTTCGGACCCTGGAATCGTCTGAGGGCGCAATTCACCCCCGGCGAGTTCGAGACCATCATCGAAGGCCTCCAGGACTTTCACCGCAATCCACATGCGTTTCTCCGGCGGGTTGCGCCCGAACTCGGCTATCAGCTCACCACTCCGGGACAGCAGCAATTTCAGCCGCAACAGCAACCGGCCAGCTCACAGTCCGAGATGCCCGGTCCCGATCTGCAGTTTCGCGGCGAAGACGGTCAAATCTATACGACCTATTCGGCCGACCAGAATCGGAAGTTGCAGGAGTGGTACGCAGGGCAGCAGGAGCAGAAGATTCAGCAGAAGCTGGATCCTTGGATCAAGTCCCAGCAAGCACAGGCGCGTGAACAGTATCTGGCGCAAATCAGTCGACAGGCGACTGAAGAAGTCGAGCGCGCCGCCAAAAGCTGGGAAGGGTTCAACGAGCTGCGGCCGCACATGTACCGGCTGATGCAGGCTGATAAGCGCGTCACGCTCGATTCAGCCTATCGGACCGCCTACAACGAGCATTACCTGCCCGTCCGAGACCAGCGGATTATCGAAAAACACGATCAGGAATTAGCCCGGCGAGCATCGGCAGCAGGCACGCCGATTTCNCCCACCACTCGGCCCGCCGCCGCTCCTGGAGCAACCCCGACCGATGCACGCAAATCGATTCGGGAACAGTTCCGGGACAAGCTCGCGGAGTTTTTCCCGCACACGGCGTGAGCTGATCGGACAGGAGTTTCATCATGGTAGATCCCAATATTGGCCAGGTCGTGGCCACCGTGTGGGAAGCCGTCGTCGGGGACAAACCGATGAACAACATCTTCAATTCGCGGGCGCTCCTCTTCGCGCTTAAAGATGACGGCTTCCAGGAAGAAGTGAGCGGCGGGCGGCTGTTCGAGATGACCATCGAATACGCCGAGAACACCACGTTCAAGCAGTACGCCGAAATGGACCCGTTGGACGTAACCCGCATCGACACCTTCGATGCGGCCCGCTACGACCAGAAGATCAACGCCGGCACGGTCGTGATTTCCAAGCTCGAGGAAGCGCGGAACATGCCGCAGAACCGGAAAATCGATGTCGTGGCGGCCAAACTGGAGAACGGGAAAAACTCGGCCATCGCGTCGATGAACCGGAACCTGCATACCGGGGATGGCACCGGGAACAACTTCAGCGGGCTGAACATGATCATCTCAGCCACCCCGGCCACTGGGGTCGTGGGTGCAATTGACCGGGCGACCTTCAGCTTCTGGAGAAATCGTCAGGCCTCGGGGGCAAAAACCACGGCGCCCTTCGACAATCTGGCCGCCTCCTGGCGCACCGTCTACAACCAGTGCAGTCTGGGCGGGGTCGAGATGACCCCGACCGCGATCATCACCGATTTGGCCTCTTTCAGCGGTTACGAATCGACGCTCACCAATATCGAGCGGCTGGTCCGAGAAACCAAGGCCACCGGTGGCGACAGCGGATTCCTGAACGACGCCATCAACTACAAAGGGGCGGGCGTCTTCTACGACGAAGATGCTCAGGCCGGCGCGGCACGGTTCCTCAACCCGAAGGCGCTGAAGTTCATGTACCTGAAAGGCGCGTGGCTGAAGATGGAACCGCCGGTGGACCCCTCGAACCAGCTCACCTCGGTTACCCGGGTCTACACCTTCGGCAATCTGGGCACCAACGGCTCCCGCTATCTGGGCGTGGTGTCCGGTATTACCTAAAACGTGTTCGTGACGGTGGAGGGGCGGGACGGGGTGTTGGCTGCTTTCCCCCGTCCCGTCCAGGTCGGAGACCTCTTATGACAGACGACGAACGCCGGGAACAAGACGAGAAGCGCCCGCACCGGGCGCCAGAGAAACCGCTCGAAATGGTGGTAACGAAGGAACTGCAGGACTTCATCAATCGGGAAGTCGCCAGACTGGTGGCCGAGCAGCGGCAAGTTCTTGACCGCATCGAACGGAAGGCCGAGAAGTTCGAGGAGAAGTACGTCCCGCCTTCAGACGATGTGAAAAATCTGGCTGCCGCCATGCTCGCGCATGTGGAAGCGACCAGGGCTCTGACCGAGCAGACCGCCCGCACGATCCGGCAATCGAATGCCTATACGCCCGAGATTTCGGCCTACAGCTATCCCGAAGGGAATGTGGCTCGACCGAAACCGATTCTCTCGGACGCCAAGGGCGCCCCGCGCGAAACCTTTTTCTGCGGCATCCGGCAGGAAGAATCTCTGCTCACCCCCGACGAGATTCTGGCCTTCAACAAGATTACGAGTCCACGCACCAGTCGAGGTGGCACATGGCGGGCCGACATCCAACACGCCGGCATGGGAGCCGAACGGCTGCTCGTGCAAGTGCCCAACCAAAGCATCAGCGACCGGATGGAGCTGCCAAGCGGGCTGCGCCTGATCCTCCTGGAACTGGAAGCCGGCCAGGAAGCCATCGACCCGCTCCGGCTCACCGACGAGATCCAGAAACTGCAGGCAACCGTCGCGCAACTGATCGCCAGTCAGAAGGGAGTCGCGGCATGACCGACCGTCATCCGGCGAAAAAGGCGGAAAAGGACGCACCGGCCATCGAGGACGCAGGCCCGATGACCGTCGTGCTTCTCGAACAACCGGACGGCAAGACGACCTCAGCCGAAGTGCCCTATCCACCAGGCAGTCAGCAGATTACTGTCGAGGGCGTTTCCTACGTCCACGTCGGGGAGGACGGTGACAACTGGGTCTACCGTCCGCTCTGATCGGGTCTGGCGGCTGAGACCGATCAGTCCAGGCTGGCAGTGCCACCGGTCTGGCGACTGCTGCACACAAGTGCCGCGCCTCTTGATGACCAGCGCCGAACGAGAGGCCATAGAAGCGTTCGGGGCGACTCCGATGCGACCTCCAGTCTGGGCGTCTGATGCGCCAGCAGGGTGGGCACTGCTTCAAGGGAAGCCGTGTCCGTATCTGGACCGGGACGAAGACGGGAAAGCCGTCTGTCTGGTCTATGAGGTCCGCCCGTTCAACTGCCGGCGGTTCGGCTGTTTTCGTCCGAGTCCTGAACTCGAGCCGCTGGAGCTGGACCACAGCAAGCTCGGGTGCAAGAACCTGAGCGACCGGATTGCCAACTCCCCGGAAGTGTTGCGCGCCTACCGGAAGATGCAGCGGCAGGCGCAAGAGTGGGCAACAGCGCACGGCTGGAAACATTTCAAGTCGATGAAGCTCTCATGACCCTCACTGAGTTGCTGCTCTCGTGTAAAGCCGATTTGGGGTACGGGACCATTCCCACGCTCTCGGATGAGACCGGTACACGTCTGACCCGCTACATCAACGACGGCTACCGGCAAATCATGCGGCTGCCCGGATTCGAGATGCTGCGCTTCCAGACGCATTCATTTTCGACCAAACCGGGATTGGCCTATTACAGTGCCGGGGCCGCCGAGCAAATCTACGCCGTGGTCTCTGCGGTCAGTCAGCAGCGGCTCACCGAGATGAGCCGTGACAGCTATCGCAGTATCGACCCGTCAGAAACAGTGAGCGGCACTCCCTGGGCCTGGGTGCCCGATGGCTTTCACATCCAGAGCCGGCCCACCACCGATTACCTGTATGCGCTCTCAGGTGATGCAGTGGACACCACCCAGCATTTGACGGGTACCTTCATCGCGGTCGACAACAGCTATCGCTCGTTCGACATCCAGCTGAACGGTAAGACATCGGTGAATTTGACGCCCGATATGGTCAATATCCCGGCACCGAAGGAACTGCTCACGATGCAGTTGTCGGCGCCCTGTGTGGGCACCGTCGTGATTGTCGATGTGGTCATCACTCCTCCGGCTCTCCCAACCGAATGGATCGCAGCGATTCTGCCGGGGCGCTTGAGTACGCAAATCATCAGAATGCGGTTCTGGCCGACACCGACCGATTCGCTGCAATACAACGCCGACGTTCAGCTGCCGATGGCGGTGCTGGTTGCGTCGACCGATGTGCCGGTCTTGCCGGTCGATTTCCACAATCTGCTGTCCGACTACGCCAAGATGCGCGAGTACGAGCTGCGCGGTGATGACCGTTTCGAGCAAAGTGCCGCGCTCTATAACGATGGCTTGAAAGCCCTGAAGAACCGGGTGACCAACTCTCCAGATTACCGGCCCGTCGCCGGTAAATACCGGGTGAGCCCGGGCAGCAACCTCGGGCCGTACTATCCGGGCGGACGGTGGTAGATGGCCACCACCGCGCGCGAATGGCAGTGGCTCGTGTGTCTGGGCCGAAACGGCTGGGACCATCCGCTCGCCATTCCCGACGAGATGGCGGCC